>Ga0208749_1000210_pt1 | contig 14886 bp, 18 predicted proteins | sample Knorr_S15_td_DCM_FD_185601 | JGI IMG/M metagenome (GOLD analysis project Ga0208749, IMG submission 185601) | Marine microbial communities from Southern Atlantic Ocean transect - Knorr_S15_td_DCM_ad_63m_LV_B (SPAdes) (version 2) | ecosystem: Environmental > Aquatic > Marine > Oceanic | place... | reverse complement strand
CTTATGACCAATAGCATGTAGAGATGTATTACCAAAGTTAGAGTTAGAGTTGGTGATACTCATGTCACCACCAGACTCCATCAAGAAGTGGTCAGCGAAACCAACAGCGAAGATACTAACACACTGAATGAATGCGTCTTCTGAAGCACGAACGTGGAAGTTTCTCCAGTCATCCTTCCAGTATGCGTCACCTTTGGTGTGATATGGAACAGTAGCAAATGCGTCTGCTAATGATGCTTGGTTAAATGTGTTACTGTACTCATCGTATCTGATGAATGCTCTATCGTCTTTCTGTAGAGATACACCAGTGTACTGAGCGATAACCATTGATTTGAAACCAGTGGCTTTCAAACCATTTGCCCAGATACCACAAATACCCCATGTAGATCTGATGGAGCAGTTGAATACGTATGGAGATGCAGATTCAACAGAGTCAACTTCTGCTAATGCTAATGCGTTACCACCTAGTGCAGGTGTTGTGCCAGTATCAATAGTATTACCTGCTGCAATACCAGTACCAATTGCACTAACAACTTCTGCTACTTCATAGGTAAACTTACGAGGATCATTCTCATCAATACGTTTGATGGGGAAGATACCCTCAAGTACACTATCAATTTCTGTATTAGAAATAGCAATAAATTGACCAGCAAAATATCCATGGTCAACCTTAGTTGTTACTTCAATTTCAGATGTAGATGCAGGGATACTAGGGATAGTTGTAGCATCATTAAACTTAAATGATTCAATAACTCTAGAGTCAGACAAAGGTCCAACAATTCTGTTCTCTTGAACTCTAGCAGAAAACTCACCAGGATCATCAATTGTAGGTTGATATGATGAGAATCCCTTAGCAATCTTTCTGTAGAATAGAGACAACTCTTCTGCGTCTGCGTATTCAAATACAGTTAGTTTGTGGTGAGAATAGTTTGGTGCTGCTTTCTTAGTGAAATCAGTAGGATCATAGTATACCTCACCAGTTCCTTCTACGGAATTGAATAGAGGAGATTCAGCAGATGTTTGTCCATCTTTAATAGTGAACTGCCAGAAGTAGCAACCACCAGTTACGTTAAAGATTGCAGAACGAGGAATTTCACGTTCCGTTGTTGTAGGGTCAGGAACGAATAGAGGTCTTACAACAGTTCTTCTTAGGTCATAACCAACAAGTGATGAACCACGAGGAATAATGGCACCACCTTCAGTGTTATTAAACTTATAAAGTATGTTATCAGGATTAGAAATATCAAGTATACTATCATCAGTCCATGCATTAGTTGCTTGATCAAAACCAAATACATCAATTCCTGTAGTGTCAGCAAGACCAGGTCTGTTATCAATGTAATGGATGCCAGGCATCAACATGATACTGAACTGGTCAAACCTATCATTGTTTGAACCAGGTAGATAAGAATATCTTGCAATCTCTAAGAATGCTCTCTGAATACTCTTAAATGGTGTTACGGGTGAATTACCTCTGTTAGATAACGCATCCGTTGCGTTAAAATCATCAGGTGAAACATAAAGATACTTACCAGTCTTTGAACTAATAAGATTATCCAAACGTGTTAATGGCATGACCTACTACTATACTTTATCCTCGGATTTATTTATACCAGAAACCTATTGAAAATACTGTGTGGTTCTAAGTTTTCGTTAGGTGAGGATTTGAACCCTAAGGCATAACAATGAGTTCGGGTAGTTCTACCATGCCATGTTGTAGTAATCTATTGCAGTTTGAACATATGGGAGCACATTTATCAATCTCTTCCTTTAATGTTCTGTAACTAGCATATTGCAATAACTTTGATACGCTATATTTTTGAGGTTCTGGATCCACATGAATAAGATCCATCACCACAGTATTAAATTCTTTGTTGCATATAATACAAGGATGCTTTTTCGCATCCTCTACTATCTGCTTTCTCCTCTTATGACTAATTTGATTTGCTTTATAAGTCTTGGAATTCTTTCTCGCCCACTCACGCTGATACTTACGATTTTCTTCTTTATTTTTGTAAGGCATATCAAGATTACTTCTCTAACACATATGTAGATGTAGTGTAGTTGTTCTCTCAAAGTAACCATGATATTAACTGAATTGTGTGGTGGGTGAAAGGATTACATTATACCTTCACTGAGAGGGAATCACTAATGTGAATAGTTAGGTCTCTCAGACTTTCGGACCCCTTGGTAAGGGTTCTGCGATACGCAGCGAGCACCACCTCTGTCCTACTATACAATACGCCGTGCCTCCACAAGCGTTATTCTGTCACACCCTTGTCGAACCCGTCGATTCAACAAATATATTATAGCATAAAAAAAGAGGGTGTCAACCCCCTTTTTAAATTTAATTAAACTTCTGTGTTTAATCTGCTGACCAATGATCTTCTCTCCTCATCCGCAATATAATTGATGTTCATGCTTCTCTTTCTCTGACGACCTTGCTTAAACATCTCTGTCTTGACATGATCTATTGCTTTTTTAATTGCTTGATAGGTTCCCTTTTCAACTTCCCACTCACCCTTCTCTGCTTTGATACAGTAAGTGTCTGCTATTTTTAGCAAGTGATTTAGTTTAGCATTGGAAACGCTTGTGGTTGGTCCTTTAGCCATAATTTTGTAATGTGTACGGTAGTATTATATCATAAAGAAAAATAAAGTCAACACCATTCTGATTCGTATTTTCTGAATCGTGCAATCTGCTTGCCCACAAACTCAGAGTATTTAACCTTAAACTCTTCCATCCACTCATCTCTACTAATACGATCTCTCAGAATGACCTTACCTTCTTTATTTCTTTTGGGTTGTAGGAGACCACGACCCTGATTGCAAATTTCATAAACCACTTCCTCGATATAAACTTCTTTAGTTGATACCAAAGTCAATAGTCCATCTTCATTCCTGTATTCAATAAACAAAAACTTAAGATTGTTACTTGGATCTCTCAACCACTGATTAACTTCAGCAGTACAGAGACGACCTTTGTTCTGTTGCGATAGAAGGTTATCGGTCTTTACATTGATACCTTCGTTCTTGGTGATCCAAACATCAGCATACTTTTCTCGTTTTGATTTCTGTTCGTAACCAAAATAGTCTTGTACTTCTGCTTGAATGAACTCCGCTGCTTCTGCATTAGGAGTGATCTGATAGGTTTCTTTAAGATTGTACGGAAGCATCTTGTCTAGTAAAATTAAATGGACCCCAATCAGATCCCCATACTTTCGTATGATTATCAACGTGGAGACCTCTGTCTAAAACACTGTAATTCTCTTTAGAGAGTTTTACTTCGTTCGCAACATAGGTCTTTTGGGCACCACGTTGAACATAACATTCACATCCATCGTTCTTACCTTCAAAGGAATACTTTCCCGTTTGTTTCATAATATGATCACAACCCTCTCGATATGTTAAAACATCATCGGTAAGGTTTTCTAGATTTTGACACCCAACATATAAACTGGGGTTTACAATCTCATAATTTTTAAGGCGAATGAATTCACCTTCATCAATTACGTCAATAACAAATTGTCTGTAAGGACGATTCAAAAGATAGTTGTATGCTTGCTCACCATAAAACCTGTTGTCTTTAACTCTACGATGTACAACACGAATGTGTGCATAACGAGTAGGATGACTCTGTGCTTGACGTCTGTTAGCAAAAGTGCCTTCAAATAATTCAAGAAACGTGTTCATCAGGTAATACTTCAGGGTTAATAAGGTCTAAGTCAAACAATACTGGATGACATTCTTCAGCAACCAAGTAATCAGAGAACCTAAGAATATCATCTAAGGTATAACTTTCATTGATTGCTGCTTCAGATAACACCCACTTATCTTCTCTCTGGTGCTTTTCAAGGGCATCAAAGGCGAATGGTATGTTCTCTACATAATACATCAAAACTGGATCGTTGTCAACAAAGACATGTTTTTTACTGACCCTATACCTGTTAAAATTACCCATTGTCACGAGTTTCGCTTGGTAATATTTAACTAAGTAATATAATACAAATTACCTGAGACAGAAATTCTGTATCCATCTGATGTGTAAAATGGATATACTGAATGATTCAATCCAGCAGGAAACAAAACAAAATCTCCTGCCTTTGCTTCGATAGGGTGATTTGTTATCCCACCTAGCATGTTAATATAATGGAATTGAAATGTACCACACTGTGCTTTATTAGATTTCTTTGCTTGTGGCAATTCTCTTTCCTCTTCATATGAAAAAGGAATATCAATCCACATAACAAAACTAAAGATACCATCATGATAATGAATTGGATTAAACTCTGTCTTCTTTTGATAGTTAACCCACATGGTACCAATATCAATAGCAGCATTTGAAGTGTTTACCCTCATCGAATCAAGATAATTCCACTGTTCGTTATAATGCTGAACATTGCGATGAATAAAATCTTTAACTTCTTGATCAAGTAATTTGGGATTAATGTACCACTCTTCCTCTAACTGTCCAGCAAGTGCTTCATTCTGAGATTTTCCAAAGTCCTTTGCTGCAGAACATAGACTGCGAACCTTTTTTAAGACACTATCGGGCATCTCATCAATGACATACCCATAGTTAGGAAATTCTATCTGCTTCATTTAGTGGGTCTAATAGGTTTTGGATTAACCTTGGTAGTTGTCTGATTTTTTATGAATTCTGTGAGTTCTGGAGTCTCTTCCCAACTCCATTCTTCTTCACGACCTTTCTTATCGATTTTAGTGAATGTCTTCTTCATTGTTATATTCCTCTAATGTATCAAGTAAAAATGTTGAATCGATGAGATTATCTATACCAGCAAGCATATCAGCAATGTGTTTACTAACATAAGGTTTCTCACTCCTTGCAGCGAATGCTAATGCATTACGCATATGTGCTTGTGCGTCTCGTAGAGATTCTTCTACGGTTTTAGTGAGGGTCATATCTATTAATAACTGAGTATACTATTACCAGAACAATTAGTCCGATACAGATGATGGGTAAAATTAAATGCATAACGATTCTATGGTCGTGCATCCATTTTACTCAATTTTATCTATATTGTCAAGTATCTTCTATTTCCTCAACGTCCTCTAGTTCAGTTATCGCATCAACAGGAACAGGATTCCCATTAATACTATACCAGTGTTGATCAACACCAATACTATCGGGTTTAACACCCAGATATTGAAGTTCTGGAAAATTGTATTCACGTATCATCGCTTGTAAGCGATAGTGCATTAATTCAGATTGTGTTGGCATTAGTCGTAACCCATGTGTAATCGTAACTGGAATCGTGTTCACCCCATGCACCTAATGGTACAATATTAAATGCAAGAGAACTTCTTGGTTTATCATTATTATGATTTAATACTTGATGTTGAAGATAACTTGGAAATAATAACAATAAACTAGGTGATGGTGTAAATGTATATGTTGTAGAATTTAATTGATTGTAATTTTCAATATCATTATTCTCAAAAGAAAAATCAGATAAAACTGTATTGGGACTATCAAATAATATTCCACCAGTTCCCATATCATATTCTTTTTGAAAATAATATACTCCACTCCAAAAACTATTCTTATGTCTATGAAGTTGAGATCCTTCCCCTCTATTACATAGAGTAACCCAAGATGTAGTTATTGCATAATTCCTTTTCTTATATCCAATTACTTGTTCAGCAACAGAATTAAATTTATTCAATAAAATTTCCCTAGTTTTTGGAAATCTTTCTAATACCCTTATATTGGATCGTTCTATATCACCATCTTCACTACGAGAGCATGGTGCATCATAATTATTATTTTCTAATAATTCACTAGTATCTTCTTCCACATTCACCTGAATAACAGGTGAAGGGAATAGAGGAAAAACATTATAATTCATAAAATTTAATCTCGTTGTCTCCAATCGTCAGATCTTTCTTGGTGGAACCAGTCTACCACATCTTCTGGAGATCCGAAACCCCTACGGTGATTACTTGAATCGGGGTCTCCAATATTCAAGTTATTCAGAAAAGAATCTGTAGGATCTGTACTCAGTCTCCTTGCTTGATTTAACATACCTCTTGCTGAAGTATTTGCTTTTGCCAATTTTTGTGCCCATATCATATCATCTATAGTTACTTCCGTACCAGCAGCGATAGACTTGCATATGCCTTCTAAGCGAAGGCGGTATTGAGTTGATAGCATATTTGAATTCAATTCCCAAATATTTAGAATAAAAAAGGGAGTCCGAAGACTCCCTGTTATTATATCAAATTAGACTAGAGTGTGCAACTTAGAAGCTGTACTTAAGTCCTGCTTTTGAACCGTATCCACGGTCAATGTTCTCGTCACCTGATCCAACGAAACTAACTTCGCCGTATACGCCAAGTCCTTCAGTTAGACTTGCACCGATACCTGCCTTACCAGAAGGAACTGTATCTCCGTCTGCACCGTCAGGAGCAGTTACTGTAGCACCACCTTGTACGTAGTATGAAGCAGTTTCGCCAAGAGAACCATCCCAACCGATGTGAAGGTCTGTATTAGTTCCAGTATAATTAGTACCAGTCCAACCAGAGTTAGCTTCAACATTCACGTATGGACCAGCAAAAGCTGCACCAGCGAGTAGGAATGGAGATGCTGCTATTGCAGCGATTGTTGATTTGATAGACATGTTTGTTTTTACCTTTAATTTACTTGCGGAGTGATTACCCGCAGATGAAGAATCGATTAACGATTGCTTGAAATGATAACACATGATGCAGTTGCGCGTCAAGTGGGTTGTCCGAGTAATTGAGGGAGTTCCCGATTGCTATATTAGTAATTTATCACTATAGACCCCCAAAAGTCAAGGGGCTTGTGCCAGTTGGTTAATGAGTATATCTCATGAGACTCATAAGTTCTGCTTATCAATCATCCTCTGAATCATCGTCATCTCTTCTGAATACTAGCAATTCCTCTCCATACTTGACTCCTTCCATTTCTGGATGAGGTGCGGGTAATACGGTCTTATTTCTTCTTCTGGGGTTATTGACTTCGTTAAAATCTTTAAGTGTTGATACCATCATAGTATACATGAATGCAAATGTTGCTCCCATGAGACTAACAAACATTATCAAATATATTGTGACGGTAAGGTCGTTCATTTGCGTGTAATCCAGCGAGGTAGGTAAAATATTAGGAAAGATAATGTCCAAAAGGTTAATAATGCCATTATGTGTAGTATTCTACTTGAGTTTACTATTAAACCAATAGTTACTAATCCGATCCAAGTGTAGTCTAGTGTGCCATGGAATCTATACCATACATTAGCACCATACTTTTTAATAAATTTGTCTCTCTGTCTTGCGAACAACGGTGATACGTGTCGCATCATAACGAATCCTTCATTGAAGAACATAACAAAGAATCCAATCCAAAAAATCATAGTTTTTAATTAAGTAAAATTAATGCACCTTTAATGTTGACTGTGCCAGCAGCAGTGATATTTGCAGCACCACCTGCAGTAACTGAGTAATTCAATCCTGCTATGCTGTCAATAAAGTCTGCAGAGTTATACTTCTGTCCACCAATAACGGTCTTGACAGAGTATGCTGCGTCTCTTGCTTTGATCAATGGTGGTACTGGTACACCACCAGCAACAATATGTTGCTCTATACCACCAATCCACTGTTTATAGTCACCCATAATTGAGTGGTTGACGTGACCTGGAGAAACAATATTTTGTGATCCTCTAGGATCAAATTGGATAGCAGTTTGTTCACTGACACCAAATGTCATCTTCTGACCAGTAATAATCTCCTTATCGTTATCGGTAACTCTTTCAATAGTACCAGCATTCATGTATATAGCACCACCACCATCAGTTCCTGACTGGATATTAACCTGAGTTTTACCAATCAGTAATAATTCTTCGGATGCTTCTATAACAATCTTCTGTGCTCGGATGAATCTTTCACCACCTTTGGTTTGTTCAACATAATCACCCTCAACCAGAACATTTAATGCTTGACCTTCTTTATCATCACCTGCCATGAACTCTAGATCAGATCTATGTTCATGCTTTGCTTGATAACCCCAAGTATGAACACATAGTTTACCACTACCAGGTCCCTTCTCTTTGTTTCTTTGACCTGTAATAAGTCTAATGCATCCTAGACTATCTTGGACTACTGAACTAGCATCTGGTCCATCTATGCGTAATGCACCAGATACACCATCTGGTAACAGTCTCTCATATATCTCTGATTTTGTCAAACATCCTTTATGCCATGTTAAAAATTTAGGATTATCAGTTAACTCCTGTGTTTCATCTGGAGTTGTGGGTTTTGCAATCGTAGTTGCGTATTGAGATGCAGGTTTAGTCATTATGGGCAATCAACGTAACGACCAGTTCCAATCTTAGTAGAACCAATATTAGCAAGTGTTGGAGTATCTAGACATGCTAGTGATGGGAGTAATTTAGCACCATAACCTCCTCCACCTACAATAATAATCTCAGGGAATCTATTATAGGTAGTCACCTTATCAAGTGGTCTAGCACCAATAACAAACCCAGTCTCAGGATCTATGATTGCTTCTGCAGCATCCTTAACACCATCAACATAGATGGTTGGTTTTGAAGTATATCCTGCACCTGGTCTTATTACTGTGTAAGTATCAACGATACATCTCTTTTGGTTATCATCCTGTAAGTTCTTCTTATATCCATATCCAGGAGATTTAATTCTAATCTCAGTTAAAAATCCATCTTGATCTAATAGAGCAGTTCCTGTTGCACCAATACCTTCACCCACAATGAACACATATGGTGGTTCTGCCCATGGTGAACCAGGATTAGATACAGGAATATCAATAATACCACCATTATCATCGGTAATAATATCTGGTGTGTTAACAGTTGGTTGAGTAAATGGAGTGGTTACTGTAGAAGGATCATCACCAACACCCTCATCAAAATCCTCAGTGGGAGTAGTAATAATAACATCAACGGAAGCACCAGTTCCATTAACAGTAAACCTTAAAATTTCTGCATCTTCTACAACTCCGTCTTCTTCTATACCAACTGTTGCAGTACCTTGATTATTATTAATAGTAAAACTACCAGTTGTACTGCCACCAATAATATCATCAGCATCAATACCATTACCAGTTAACGTGAAGTATAATCTACTTCCATTATCAATATTTTTAGTGAAGATATCATACCTAATAAACTCACCCTCTGGACATGTATTTCTATCAGCAGTAACACTAACTTGAGGTTCTAATGGGAGTCCAGTGTTATCATCAATATTATCATCATCAAGATCTTCACCGCCATCAGGAGCAATAACATCTGTAGGAGTACCAGTCACATCTTCTGTAAATGTTTCTTCAAGATCACTGAATGGATTGTTATTTGGTGATCGGTATGGATTTCTATCATCCTTTAATGCCTGTTCTGTAATAGTACAAATAGCAACATTCTTCTTAAATCTTGTCTCAACGTCAGAACCTTCCATTGGTGTGTTCTTTCTAATAATAACCATAAACTCTTCATCTTGTTCACGCTCAACTGATGTAAGAGTTCTTACTTGAATATCCTTAAACGTTTCACCTGGTGCGAATCCTACAATATCATCAACAGGAAGATAATCAGTATTCTCTTCAGCAGTTCCCTGATATTTTAAAGTCTTGAATGTAACTGACGATGCTATTTCTCTATATCCACTACGAGTTACTCTGAAACGTGCAATATCACCTTCGTTTACAGTTACATCTTGAATATCGTATACAATTCTCTTATCTTGCTTAACACCTTTATTCTCACCAGGATCTGGTGTAGTTGAATCTGGAATAATACCAGTATATGTTCCACCTTTAGGAACACCACCAGTAAATCCTACAGTTGTTATACTTAAACTCTTACCTTTGAATGCATCACCACAAACATACTGAGTATAATCAGCACCTGTTGATGGGAATAGATTATCAATACTATCAAGTAAATTATCTAAGAAGTCACCTTCCTCTTTTGGTGTTGATCCTCCATTAGTACAGACCTGTTTAGTATCACTACATGATCTGTCTGGTCCTGAGCAAGTAATTCCTAGAAGACTTAATACCTTATTGATTGCTTGACCGATCATGTCAAGTGGTTTTGCTATAGCACCAAGAATAGATTGTAATGGACCTAAAATTGAATTTAGTAATTCAGTCATCAATGAATTGATCTTAGACATGATGCCATTAACTAATGCATCAACCTGACATGCAACAGACTGATAGATCTGTTGTATTAGACTCATTAGAACATTAGTTAACCATGCTTCCAATCTGTCACCAAGATCAGCAATAGAACAACCCAGTTGTTTTAGCAGGTTATTGAAGAACTCAGTAACAGGTGTCAATGCATTACCAGTATCATCAGGACGTAATAATGCTTTGATAAGATTTTTTACTGCTTTACTAATAGTCTCAATAACAAATCCCTTTATCCTAGCAACAAACTCATTAACAACAGTCATTGCTTTATTAACATAACCTCTCGCTAAGCTAATACTATCATAGAACTCACCAGTTGCTTTATTAACAAGATAAGTTCCAACATTACCATCATTAGCTTGTACTGCAGCAAGAAATTCTCCCATGATATTTGTCATCGATGACATCATATCTTCTTCATCACATTTCTCTGCTTTACCTTGACACCAATCCTCTGATTGTGGTAGACCATTCTTCAATGGTGCAATCTTTGCTGGTGGTACTCCTACCCTCTCATTACCGTCTCCATCTTTTGTTCCATCAGATAATCCACCAGTAGCAGTGTTCTTATCTGTTCCTTTTTGAACTGGTATACCAACCTTCTGTATATTAAGTTGTCCGACTGCTGTAGTAAACGGTTTTGTTTCTGGTGTCCTTTCTACAAAGACTTTAGTTGCACCAGGTGTTTGACCAATAGAACCCATGATAATGGGTTTTTGTTTCTCAGTATCAATATAGAACCCCATCACCCAACAACCAATCTCTAGTTGTGGGTGTGCTCCACCACAATTACCAGGAATAAATGGTGCTGTAACAGGCATCATCACAGATGACCATGGCAAATCATCAGTCCCAAGGATTTCAGGATTGCCAGGATGATCCCCAACAATCCTTACCTTGAACCTGTAACCGCCTTTGTTGTTCTCTTCATCAGAAGCGGTTCCTTCAATTTGACCGACCCACCATTGGAAACCATCTTGTCCAATCCTTTGGGAAGGTATTAAATGTGATAATACCTGATCCATATTAATTAATCATCATAGACTAAGCACTCAGGCTCGTCTGGATGCTGGTCACACCATAACTCAATGCAGTTAGGATCATGGTGATCTCCTGCTTTGATTTCTGCTGCATGATGAGAAACATAGTCCTCTAAATCATGTAATTCACCTTCTATATGACGACGCATCTGTGGATTAGTTGTAGGATCTTGTAAGATCTCTTGGTCTTTCTTGATATGGTCTTCTATGGTATTCATAGTAGATAGTTACCTCTGTTTTTATTTAGTGCCGTGGTTGGAATCTATATCACCGTAAGAATCTCTCATTAACCTTAGTGTAGTCAAGAACCTTCCATTGGTAGATTCAGTAGAATTGTAAGTATGCGTGACTTCCTCAATCAAGTAGACTCCACTACTTTCTTGATCATATGGTTCATCGCTCGCTTGTACTGTTGGTACTTTATTAACAAGTTTGATATCAATCTTGTCACCTGCACATATTCCTGAATTACCAGGAATTACAATTTCAGCTAACTGATTCTTAAGCAATTCATAACGCATAAGAGACTGAGCAGCATAGTGTTTGTGAAAGTCACAAAATTCACTTGGATTTTCTGCTCCGTCTTCTTCATCGTATGATGCAATATCGGGATCATTGTACCACGATTCATGATCCAGTATACTAGATATAATGCGAGTTGGGTAGTCAGACACCGTTCTGTCAGCATCTGCTGTTTTAATGATTGATGGTGTATTTTGAGATCCTAGGTGAGACATACCTTTATAGGCATCCTCTAGACTATACATAAATTCGTGATATTGTCCAGTAGCATGATTGAAAAATACTATCAAAGAAGAATATTTACCTTTCCTCAATGATTTCATGACATCTACTTCAGACTTAAACACTGCCTGTGATATAGTAAACCTATCATCAGCACCATCAGACTGATTTGCTGGTTTCTCAATATATTCTCCCCAAGTTTCCTGATCATTCTTTGCTAGTAATTTGTCTACTGAAAAGAAATTATATCCTCTCTTAGTCTCATAAAAGAAGAATCCAGCACTACCAGTAACCTTTTGTCTTTCATTCTTAGATTTAGTCTTACTATTTGTCTTTCCACCTTTTGCAATAGATTTAACTGAAATAGTAGAGGCAATATCAAAAGGTCTTCTATTATTAGGAAGGAACTTAAATTTGAATTCTGTTGGTTCAGAGAATATTTCTTTTTTAGTACCCAACTCATTTAACATTTCTATAATGATAGAATCACCAGTTCCGTTTAAGGGTTTAACCAATCTAGTATATTCATTATTCAATGCTTCTTCTGAAATCAAACCCAAAGTATATGCTTGAGTTTGATTCTTAGCATAACGATTGCCAATCTTCCATACTATTAGATCATATACAACTGGATCATCAGAAGAACTAGTCTCAACAATGACTCTAACAGTCTCTCCACCTTGAATAGGTAGATCGTTCAATAATCCAGCACTATCAGCAATAGTAAGTGTAGCAGCAACAAATGGACTAGTTAAACTCTCAACATAAGAGAATGTATTAACCATCTGTTTAATCTCATATGCATTATTACTACCAACAGAAGTAATGGAAACACTTCTAAGAGAAAAATCAGTAATATTTTGGAATTCTTTTGTCATATTAACTACGTCGTCCTAATTTTCAGTTCTTGGAAAACTTCTGTTCCAGTACCACTCATACTAATTCCAGCACTAACCCCATTAGGATTAACACCTTGTTGTTCTCCATCACCACCATAATTGTAATTATTAATAACAGTATTACCACCACCCTGTTTTTCATTCATAGAAACTGATGCAGATGTCGCAAGTACCTGATTTGAATTATCTGGTGTTGCAGATGATGCTATGAATGGAGTAGAAGAATTAGAAGATACACTGGAAGTATCTCCCATATCAACAATAGTGCTGGATTTTTTGCTGGAACTATTACTATTGATATATGTTCCACCATCTCCACCTGCCTTAAGATTATCTATTTGTTTTTGATATCCTGCTTTAGCTTCTGGAGAGGCAGCTCTCCTTTGAAGGAACTTTAGTTCCTTAATCTTTGTATCTTTAGTTTTTTCTATAAACTCTTTACTTGGTCCTTCACCCATCTTAACAGTTTCTTTTATTTTACTAGCACTAGTGTTTTTTTCAATAACCTTCTTCAATGCATCAGCTTTAGGGTCATTCTCAGTTTTAGACTCTCCACCAAATGCAGTCTCTGTTAATCCACCACCGTCACTAGTTTCAGCAACATCTTTCTTACCACCAAATAAACCACCAAACCATCCACCACCATTTTCTTTATTAGCACCAGTTGCACTATCAGCAATACCACCACCTAGAGTTGCTCCACCAAAACCACCAAGTAATCCACCAAGGATACCACCAATAGCAGCACCAGGTACTGCACCAACTCCACCAAACAAAGCACCAATAGCAGCACCAGCAGCTGCACCACCCTTTGCTCCAAGTGCAGCACCACCAAGACCACCAGCAACAGATCCACCAGTACCTATACCTGCTTGTAAATTAGTCTGACCTTCTGATTTTCTACCAGCAAACTCCATGCCAGCAAATAGTGTATTAACAACGGCATTTCCTTTGCCGAAGTTCATCAAACCTTTAGGTGGTTTGAATCCTTTCGGTAATGACAATCCTTTCGGTAATGACAATCCCTTTGGCATTTGGGGCAGTTTAAGACCTTTAGGTTTAAAGTTTGGTAATTTGGGAAGTTTTAAACCTTTAAAACCTTTATTAGGTTTAATATTTTTAACATTTGACGTAACATTAGGTCTATTAAATCTCTTGAATGGATTTTTAAATTTCCTTAATGGATTTTTAGAGTTTCTAATTCTATTTCCAGTTATATTAGGACGGCGACGAAGATTCATTAAGTCCAAACCAGTACCTAAGAGATCTAATCCACCACCAAGTAGTCCAGGTCCACCACCTTGAGATTTCTTTTTCAAGTCTGATGATGATAAGAAACCAGATAAATTACTTCCTCCCTCTAATGATTTTTCTTCTTGTCTTGCTAATTGACGATTTAAAAGAGTTTCTTGTGCTTGTATGGAGTTTTGGGATAGATTAGTATCATTCTTTATCTGATCTCCAGTAACTTCTATTAAATCAACAATTGCTGCTGTATTCCTATTCATTGCAGCAACGATCTCTGCACCAGAGTCAGAAGATCGCATATCACGCTGTTTCTTGAAATCAGAAATTCTCTGTTCTTTTGTTAGATATTCCCCAGAATCACCAACACCACTAGTTGCTTTTAAGAAGAAATTATCAGCACTTAATGGTCCACCACCAGAAATATTCTGGAAAGTACCACCCTTTTTAGACCTTGCTACACCAGGATCTGTTGTATTATTGTATTGTTGTTCTTTATCATCAATGTTAGTAGGATTCTTACCTACTACAATCCTTTTTTCATTTAATTTAGTAAGACCACCTTTACCACCACCCAAAAGAGGTCTATTTGTGGATCCTGTTAATAGACCACCACCACCAGCAGTATCATGTCCATGCGTTACATCTACCCTACCCTTACCTAACCCTCTATAAGTAGTATCTCTCGTCTTATTAAATAAATCACCAAATTTCTTTTGGAAGTTATTCAATAATTTCTCTCCTTC
>Ga0208749_1000209_pt1 | contig 14893 bp, 10 predicted proteins | sample Knorr_S15_td_DCM_FD_185601 | JGI IMG/M metagenome (GOLD analysis project Ga0208749, IMG submission 185601) | Marine microbial communities from Southern Atlantic Ocean transect - Knorr_S15_td_DCM_ad_63m_LV_B (SPAdes) (version 2) | ecosystem: Environmental > Aquatic > Marine > Oceanic | place... | reverse complement strand
CCCATGTGCGCCATTGAACTCTTGTAGCGCCTCCTTCAACATTGAACTCAACTTCTTCTCCTTGGGTTAGATGAACTCTATTATCAACTCCTAATTCATTCACTAATGTGACGTTCAGAGTCAGGGATAATTCGTAAACCTTGTTCGCAGCTTCCATTACTGAGGGTACAGAGTTGACATGGCCATGGCCATAGACGTTATTCTGCCGGTTTTTAGGAATATTATCTTCCGCACAAGGTTCGTTTGCCAGCATATAGTGGCATTCTCTGTAAGTTGCAGTTTCCTGCATTATATTTCTGATATCAAATGGCGATAGGTCAGGATTTGCTTGATACATTAGAGCGGCTAGACCAGCTGCTCCTGGTGTAGCCATACTAGTGCCGGATTTGCTTGTATAGCCATTTCCTGTATTGTAATCTGGCGCCATTACATTACTTCCGACAAATGCAATATTTGGCTTTACTCTACCTTCTTCTGTTGGTCCTTGGCTTGAATAAACCGCTATCGCGGTATTTTTATCGAGAGATCCTACAGTAATTACATCCTCAGCAGAACCTGGTGTTCCTATTTGTGCACTGACAGCGCTGTTTCCTGCCGCAATAAATAGTGCAACTCCTTGCCTCATCATTTCATTCCCCATCCTATTAACAGATTCTTCTTCTGAAGAGGTCCATTCGATAGCCCCTGGTCCTCCTAAGCTCATACTTGCTGCTCTGATATTGAAAATGTGCCTCTTCTCAACTGTCCATTCCATACCAGCCATTACTGTTGCAAAGGACCCTGAACCTCCTGAATCAAGTACTTTGACTCCTACAAGTTGTGCCATCGGTGCAACTCCTTTGTGTTGGTAATCCGGAGCACCGGTTCCTGCTGTAATGCCTGCACAATGTGTACCATGGCCTTGGTCGTCATACGCTTTTACTTCAGTTCCATTAGTCAGTTCCGGTGTATTAACTGGATCATAGAACGCAATTACTTTAGGGTCATTTGTACTATTATCATCATCAATATCGTCCAAACCGACGTGGTCACTATCTATTCCAGTATCTATTATTGCAACTACGCTCCCGGATCCCGTATATCCTGTTTCTTGCCATACTTGAGTGACATCGTGAATCTCATTTACATCATTCATTTGAATCTGCAATCTACCATCTAATTCTACAAATACAACTCCGGGTAATTCAACAATTTTTGGTATTAGGTTGATGTTGACTTTACCTGCAATACTGTCAATTAACCAGTACCTAAACTGGACTTGAAATGATACGTTTTCCTCGAGCATCTTCTCATCTTCGATTGATGGAGTGTGGTCAAAGTCAACGATTACACTGATTCGATTATTTTCGTCTACATAGTCGTAATGGCTACTTTGAGGGGCCATCCAAATAGCATCATGAATTCGGTCTTTATTTTTGTCCATGTTTGTATTTTCCCACCATTTTATGTCTTCATCAGAGTCATAAATCTGCTCTACTTCAAGTGGTGCTGAAGATGCTGCCAATGGAATAACAAATAATCCTAGAATCATTACAGCAGTCATTCTTCTAAATAAATCCGCACTTCCGCTCATATTACCAATTGTTGCGATTATTCCATAAGTATTGAATGAAACGGTTTAAAGTTCTTAGTTTTGGACTAATTTTGAAGCATTTCTCTACTAATAATTAGTCTTTGAATTTGACTTGAACCTTCAAAAATTTGTACAACTTTTGCCCCCCTCATTCTTCTTGCCACTGGATATTCTTCAGAGTAACCGTAACCACCAAAAATTTGTACTGCATCAGTAGTGACTTCCATTGCCATATCTGCAGCAAATCTTTTCGCATGAGCAGCTTCTAGAGTATTTCTTTCACCTGAATCAGCTTTCAAAGCCGCTTTCCACACTAACATTCTAGCAGCTTCTATTTTTGTAGCCATATCCGCCAACATGAAAGAGATTGCCTGATGTCTGATTATTGGTTTATTGAACGCGTTTCTTTCACTAGAATAAGTCATTGCTTCTTCCATAGCTCCTCTAGCATTTCCAACTGCATGTGAGGAGATACTTGGTCTTGACAGATCAAAAGCCTTCATTGCATTCATCCACCCATCATTTTCTTTCTCTCCAACTAGATTTTCGGCAGGGACACGAACATTGTTGAAAGTAACCGATCTTGTATCAGAACATCTCTGGCCCATATTTTCCTCTTTTTTACCTAGTTCCACGCCTTCAAGATTTGAATCAACGATAAAACCACTCATTCCTTTGTATCCTAATTTTTTGTCTGTGTATGCAAGAACGAAAAACCAGTCAGCGTAACCAGCACCAGTTATCCACATTTTTTGTCCATTGATGATATATTCGTCACCATCTCTGATTGCTTCGGTTTGTATGGCTTGAACGTCGCTTCCAGCACCAGGTTCAGTGACACAATAAGCTGCGATTTTACCGTCAGTGACCATTCTTAGATATTTTTCTTTTTGTGCTTCAGTACCTCCAGTGATTATCGGGTATGATGCAAGCATAGAACTTCCTGCAGCAGTAGCGAATCCAGGATCTCCGAATCCCAGCTCTTCCAAAACTAGTACTTCCTCAAAAGAACCCATCCCTCCTCCACCATATTTTTCAGGAATTTTAAGGGTCAATAGTCCAAGCTCATTCGCTTTATCGATTGCTTCTTTGGGATAGATACTTTCTTTGTCCCAATGTGATGCATTTGGCTTAATTTCTTCATTGGCGAAATCACGTGCTAGTTCTTGTAACATCCGCTGCTCATCAGTCAATTCGAAGTTAACCATGATGCTCGCAAGTGGCATCTAGACTTAGCCATTCGCCTCGATATTTTTCATATCGTGTATAGTAATGTCATGTAAGTTAGGTAGCCAAAAACCATTGTCACACCCAATGCTTTAGTTATTTTTCGTTCATTTAGCAGCATTAGAGCAACCAAACCAGAAGTAGCCATGACCACCCAAATATCTCTTGCTGCAAAAATGTCTGATACAACTATTCCTCCTGCATAAGCAGATGAAATTCCTAATATTCCGAGAATATTTATTACATTTGAACCCAGAACATTCCCTATTGCAACACCTTCATGTCCTCTTATAGCCGCAATCACTGTGACTGCTAATTCTGGTAGTGATGTTCCTAAAGCAATAACACTTAGCCCAACAATTGATTCAGATATCCCAAATGAATCTGCAATGCCTGTTGAACCTTCAATCAGCAGTTCTGCTCCTAAAACAATCATCACTCCTCCTAATACAGTAACTATTGAAGATAATAGCATATTTTCTCCCATCCAAGTTTCCTCTAATTCTTCATCTAGGCCTAGTTTTTTTGAATTATTATAAGAATAATAATAGTAACTTACTAGAGCAATTACCATCAAGAAACCTGTTAATTGACTAATTTCTCCCATTATTACAGTAAATAGTAATATTAACGAAGCCATGATTACCGCTATGGCGTCTTTCTTTATTCCTACACCTGGTTTTTCACATGCTCCAAGCATAGCAGCGGTTCCTAATACTAGCATTACATTAGCAACATTCGAGCCGAGAACTCCTCCTACTGCTAAGTCAACTAGATCCTGGCTATCACTGCTGACAGCATTTATTGTCACTGCAAGTTCAGGTAATGAAGTACCCACTGCTACAATTGTGAAACCAATTAACAGAGGCGAGACATTCATTTTCCTTGCTATAGTAATTGCTCCCTGAACAACACTTTCTCCTCCAAAGATCAGAAAAATAAATCCTAAAATTACTAAAATTAAATCAGGAAGAGACAATAAGGTATTCATCATTTTAATCACCTATTTATTACCATTCTTTTTACATGCCTTAGTACAAGTTCTACTGTGGGAATTGTATGATCCTCCAATGTGGGCGAAAATGGAACAGGCGTATCTAGGGCGCCTATTACTACAGGAGGATATTCCATATCCCAAAAACTTTCTTCCATTATTCTACTACTGACTGTATGCCCCAATCCTCCAGTATACTGTGATTCTTGTAGAATAATCATTTTCCTTGTCTTCATTACTGATTGAATACAGGTATTTGTGTCGAAAGGTAAAATTGTTCTCAAATCTATAATTTCTATCTCGAATCCCTCTTTTGATATTTTGTCAGCAACCTTCAATGCAACATGGACCATTGCTCCCCAAGTAATGATTGTCAGATCCTTTCCTCCTCTGATAACGTTGGCTTTTCCTATCGTAGTTTCATTATTTTCAATTCTTTTTATCACAGACTCGGTATCTAATACTTGATTGATTGAGTCTCCCCAGCCCGTTTTTCCACCGCCTAGCCCGTATAATCCAAGATGTTCAAGAAATACTACTGGGTCATCCAACTGGTGAGATTCGATTAGAAGATCATAAGCATCTTGCGGATTACTTGGAAAAACAATCGTAAGGCCTGGGTCATTCATGAACCACGATTCAATCATATTTGCATGAAAAGGACCACTCCTAGTTTTGGCTCCTAATGGTATTCTGACAGTTAAAGGTACATCTGCACCCCATCTCCATCTTAGTTGCGCTGCATTGTTAACTAGAGCATTCATTGCTAATGCCGCAAACCCACCAAATTGAATTTCTGCAACTGGTTTCATTCCGCCTAAAGCTGCACCAGTAGCAGAATTAATGATGATTGATTCCGAAAGTGGCATGTCCAATAATTTACTTGAATGCCCCTTCGCTTTGAGCGGAATATTCATTCCAAAAGCCCCTGCAACTTCCATATCTTCTCCCATGAATACTATATTATCACTGTGCATTTCAGCTAGTTTGACCATAGCATTTTGAATTGCACGACTGTATGTAGAAGAACTTGGAGCATTTGAAAATTCAATAGACAGTTCTCCATCATTCAATGGCCCAGGAGAGATTTCCTGAACTTCTTTCTCAAACCTACTATACTGTTCAGAATGAGATTCAGCGTTGTGTCTTGAAGTAACGCCTTTTGTAACAGTATTTCCTTCGGGCCAGGGCATCTCTTCCATTTCTTTCCTTGCTCTATCTACATTGGCCTGCTCTTCTTCTTCCATAGAAATAAGTTGTTTTTCACTGGCACCGATAAATATACAATAATCTCTGTGTGAAGGCAAAGGATCTTTATCAGCCCAATAAGAAAGTAATTCTCTATCTACATATCCTGGAGGGTTCCCTGTTGCTGAACCTAGATATAGGTCATCATGATGATGTGCATGCCCACATCCTCTCATTGTTTCCACGTGTATCAAAGTAGGTCCGCCACCATCTAATGCATATTCTCTACTTGTTGCTGTTGATGCATGAAATTGGAGTGGGTCTGAACCATCAATTGTCCACGCTGGAATTCCCATAGCATGTCCTTTGTCTCCAAATGTCTCTGCCCCCGACTGTCCAATGGTGAATGTGTCCAATGCAATTTGATTATTTTGAATCATGAATGCGATAGGTAAACCTCTGACTCCTGCTAAGTTCATTGCTTCCCAAAATTCTCCATTGCTACTACATCCCTCTCCTACAGGGGCTAAATGAAATCTATCAATATCCAGTAATTTTGCAGCCAATGCAACTCCTGTGGCAGTTGCACTAGCTATTGGGAGAGGGGCGGTTGGTGGAAGAACTCTTTTTTCCCAGTTACCTATATGTAAATCTCTACCTCCTGAATCTAAATTTCCTCCACTCATGTAAGAACCAGATTTACCCATTTGTGCTGCAAAAATTTCCAATGGAGTTTGCCCCATTGCTAAGGCCAAGCCTACATCTCTAATCATAGGTGCAATAACATCTGCTTGGTCTCTATCATCTGGGGGTAAATCAATTGCTCTATTCAAGGATGTAGCACAAGCTACGACTCCTTCCTGCCAAGTAGATCTGAATCCCTTACCACCAAATTTCTTCCCATCGGGCGTACTTATTCCATTAGTAAAAAGATCTTTCAGATGTTCGTCTAATGCTCTAGTTCTGGTCATCCATCTTTGCCATTGCAGATGTGTTTCTAAGTCGACACTATTCGAATATGCTATTCTCCTCAGGCACAGAGAAATGTCTCTAATGAATCTCTGACACCTCCTCTTCAGGTATAGGTCGGATTTTCTCCTCGGAATAACCTCCTCTTCTCCAATAGAAAGAAGCTCCGGTTTCCATATTCTTTCATCCAATGTTTTTGAGACTTTTACACAAAAATCCTTTGAAAATTGATGATAATTAATCCCATTGAATTCAATTGGTAGCTTCATCCTATCCCATTCTGTAGCAATAATTTCTAAGTAACCATCATGTCTTTCAGCGATAAATCGAAGTAATTCTTTCTTTACCTCTTCTCGATTCACCTTTCTCGTAAAAGACAAAGGTTTCTTCGGACTCCAATCTAAACCCCAGATGTGTGGTAAATTATCTTGAGATTCTGATTGCATCTTTTGCTCAGATATTTCTGATTCGATTCTTATCGTTTCTTCTCTGTTGTTTCTCCTACTTGCTTCTTGTACTATTTCATTGAAATCAACACTTAGATCTCTTTCCCAGATTTCATAATTTCTTTTTCGACCTTTCCCTGATGCCGAGCGATTAAGGGTAAATCTAGCTCTTTTGTTGCATTTACTGCATTTCCTATCTATGTGATTGGTATCAATATCTCTAGTTTTCCAAACTTCGTAATTTCCGCATTCTGGGCATAGCCAGATACCTTGTCGTGCTATGCTCATGTGTCTCCGAATATCATCAAGTACTACAACTAATCGCTCCTTACGATACAAATGTGGTATTTATTGTATAATTGTGGTATTTTGATAGTCTATAAAGTAACTATTTATGCCTAAATACCTTAAATAAATGATAGATTGAAAATAATTATACCGTTTATTTAGATAAAATACCGTAATTAAGTAAAAAAAGATTCCAAATTACATTCAATACCACAATTAAAAAAGATACTGGGATAAATAATACCGTTATTAATACCGAGGAACACTAGAATCGACAGAAGAGGACCATAAATGAATACCTCCTGATAGATTGTAAATTTCTTTATCAGTGTGATTTACAGACATTTTTAGATAATTTGCCACCATTGCTGATCTTGATCCACTCCTACAATAAATTACAATATCTTTATCCTTAGGGATTTCATTAACTCTAGACGGTATTTCAGTGTGATTAATTCTAAGGTTTGTATTTGGTAAGGAGACAATTTTTTCTTCATCCAATCTTCTTACATCTAACAAGAACGGTTCCCATCCATTATTGGTTTTCTCAACGAAATCAATAGGGCTAATCTCTTTCATGTCACCTTTACCCTCCGAGGAATCTAATGATTTTTCCTCTTCTACATCTAATGAACAAGTGATTGCTTCTTCCAAAAGTTCAGTTACCTTTTCTCTATCTGTGTTTCTATTATACTTCAGTTTTCGAATATTCATTGTTTGAGTATCAACTAACAATAATTCGCTTTTCAATACCCCGCCTATCTCAAGAATAATTTTTAGCACCTCACTAGCTTGTAGTGAACCTATTATTCCTGGTAACACCCCTAAAACACCGGCTTCAGCACAATTGGGTGCTAATTCAGGAGGTGGTGCTTTTGGAAATAAATCTCTATAATTAGGGCTTCCATTAAGATTGAATACAGCCACTTGCCCCTCAAATCTATGAATACTACCGAAAACCCATGGTTTTTCTAATATCTCACAGCAATCGCTAATCAAATATCTGGTTGCAAAGTTGTCAGTTCCATCAACAATAATATCAAATTTTCCAATTATCTCTTTTGCATTATCGATATTCAGTCTGGTGTCAAAAATATCAACCTTAACTTCAGGATTTATTTGATTTATTCTTCTTTTTGCAGAAATAGTTTTCAATTCACCAATTGAGGCAGTAGAGTGAATTATTTGCCTCTGTAAATTGGTTATATCGACCATATCATCGTCTATAATTCCTATTCTCCCTATTCCAGCCGCTGCAAGATACATCAATACTGGAGATCCTAAGCCTCCCGCTCCTACAACAAGAACAGACGAAGAAATAATTTTTTTTTGCCCCACTTCTCCTACTTGAGGTAATATTAGGTGTCTTGCATATCGCGCCCTTTCTTTATCGGTAAAAAGAATTTCAGACATTTTTTCCCTCAATGTTGTTCTTCAAGCCATTTTTCTGCATCAATTGCAGCTTGACAACCCATCCCTGCCGCTGTAATTGCTTGACGATATCTAGTATCTACAACATCTCCAGCAGCAAAAATCCCTGGTACACTGGTCATTGTGTGTGTTTTAGCAAGTATATATCCTGAATCATCGGTTTCTACTTGTTTTTCTAAGAACCCTGTAATTGGTTTGTGTCCGATAGCAATGAATGCACCTGTACATGATATTTCTTCCATACTACCATCTCTTGGATCTTCAAGAATAGCTCCACTTAAGCCTGAGTCATCTGAAAGCCATTTTTTCACTGTTTTGAATGTTTTAATTTCTATCTTTGGGTGATTCAACGCTCTTTCATACATTACCTTTGATGCTTTGAAAACATCTCTTCTATGTAATAGAGTGACTTTACTTGCGAAGCGAGTTAGAAATGTCGCTTCTTCCATTGCTGAATCACCTCCTCCAATTACCAATACCTCTTGTTCTCTGAAGAAGGCGCCATCACAAGTTGCACATGTGCTAATTCCCCTACCTTTCTGCTCTTCTTCACCCTCAGCACCTAGCCAAATTGATTCAGCACCAGTACAAATAATTACAGATTTAGATTTAAATTCTTCTCCTTCTACCCAGACTTTGAATGGCCTCTCCGAAAAATCAACTTTTTCTACATTTTTATCTTGAACTTCCAATCCAAATCTTTCTGCCTGTTCCCTTAACTGAATCATCATCTCAGGTCCTCCAATTCCTTCTGGATAACCCGGGAAATTTTCAATATCTGAGGTCAGCATTAACTGTCCTCCTGACATATATCCTGCGAACATCAACGGTTCCAACAAAGCTCTCGCTGTGTATAGCCCGGCAGTGTATCCTGCAGGCCCAGAACCTATGATTATCACATTCCGCACTTCGTCAGCCATGAGTCTCGGAATCATAGGAGTGCTTTGAACATTAACTAGAAGGAAGTACTAATGATTAGTTCTAATTAGTATTTTGAAATTAATTTGACATCTCAACAACTGCGTTCACAGCTGATCTTGCATGAGGTTCTAATCTAGGTTCTATGTGATGTTCTTCTGCACCAGGACCAATTATACCTAATCCAATTGGTTTGTTATGCCTTATTTGTAAATCTATAATTGATTTAGTCACTGCTTGTCCCATTACTAGTCCATGCTGTGTTTCCCCTCTTTCAATGATACCAAGAGTGATTGCAGCATCAATTTCATCATCTCCCAAGATTCTTTCTAAAGCCAGTGGTACTTCCATTGATCCAGGAACCCAAATTATCTGCGAAATTTTCGCTCCTCTGATAGATGCCTCATTTTTAGCAAAATCTAGCATTCTTTCAATTTCTCCCTTATGAAACGAGCCACATACTGCTGCAATATTCATTTTTCCACTTCCATACTTTTTCTTATTGTATCTACAATTGCTTGAGTACGTGAATCAATTTCAATATTTACGTAGTCTCCAACATTTTTATGCCCTATTGTAGTAATTCTTAATGTTTCAGGAATAATATGTAACGAAAAATTGTCTTCACCAACTTTTCCAATAGTTAATGACATACCATCAATAGAGATATATCCTTTTTCAAGAATATATTGATTTACTTCAGGAGGATTTTCTATCATCATATCAATTCCTTCTCCTTTGTTCACAATTTGTAAAATTTTTGCAGTGGTTAGCACATGTCCTGAGATAATGTGTCCTCCTAATTCGTCACCCATTTTTAGAGAGCGCTCGATATTTACTAGTGAACCAACGCCCAATTTTCCTATAGTTGTACGATTGAGAGTTTCTTCTATTGCATCAAATGTAACTAAATTTCCATCTATCGATACTACTGTCATACATACTCCATCTAAAGAAACACTAGCTCCTATTTCTAAGCCCATCACAAAACCTTCTAAATTCAATGTCAAGCTACGTACAATGTCTTTCTGCTCAATATTGATTATTGGAGAAGTTCCAGCGACAATTCCTGTGAACATCTTAATCTTCCTCGTAGGGTCCGCCAGTCTCACCTGACCATAAACTGAGAATCCTAGCAATTATTTTTCTTGTACCATCTAAATCATCAGCTAATCCTTCTACTCGAATAACTTCGACATTACCCCAACCATTTTTCTCTAGTCCAAGTTTTATTGCGTCTCTAGAATGCTTCTGATCGTAACCTAACGCAATAATATCTGGTTTCACGGCATCTAATATATCGAATATTGGAATACTTGGAGGATTGCCGACAATTGCTTTATCGACAGGTTTCAGTCCTTCTACCATTCTCCTTCTCAACTCTTGATTAGTCACAGGTTCATGCTTCTGTTTTCGTACAGTATCGTCATGAGCAACAACCACAATCAATTCCTCTCCCAATGATTTGGCTTGCTCGACATAATGTAGATGTCCTGCATGTAGCAAATCAAAAACACCCACCGCCATTACTCGAACCATAAACTCACTTCTCGATATTAATTGTAAATCTTCTCAATTTATTTACCTATGTTTAAAGCATTGAGCAGATCGTTGCCAGTAATCATTGGAATGTTATGTTTTGCAGCATAAGCTCTTGCATCTTCTACCGAGAGCGCTCCATCACCGTCAGGTTGAAGCATCTCAGCCCCAATAGTTGCAGGAACTTGTCCTGCAAGTCTAGCTATTGCTACTGCTAATTCAGTATGTCCTTGTCTTGAAGATAGGCCTCCGGGTGATTCTCTACAAACAGGAATGTGTCCCGGAGTACGAAATTCAACTCCTAACGCTTCATATGCTTCTTCTCCACTTATCGATTTCTTCATTAATTCTCCAGACAGTTCCCCAAATCTTCTGGTAGTTAGAGACCTATCTCTATCGGTAATCCCTGTATACGTGTCACGATGATTAATTGAAAGAGTGAATGCAGATCTGTTATCATATTGCAAATCATTTGTAATTAGATGTGATAATACAGGATTATCTTTTACTAGTTCTTCATGTGTGTGTAAATCTTGAAGCCATGGTAAATCGAAAATTTCTCCAATTTCATCGCCAATTGCTAGAAATAGCAATCCTCCACAGTCTTTTCGAAGTCTTCTCATTACTGCAGGCGTAGCCGCTGTGGCGGGCCAAAGTAAATCGGTTTCTTTCTCACGAAAGTCAGAGTCAAAAACCATAACAGGATTTCCTTGTGAAAATGCCAAAATTGCGTCCTCTACTGTGTCAGCCATGTGTGTCGGAAGAGGTTCTCATAGGGGTTCTTTTCGGTTAAATGATTAATCTTCATCGGAGGGTTCTCATGTAAACAACTCTCGGAGAGTATGTGGACGACCAATTCGATGTGCAGGTGCCTCTCAGAGTAGATCTCTCTGGAGGTTGGACCGATGTCAATCCTTATTGTACCGATTTTGGTGGAGAAGTGGTCAATTTCACAATAAATAAATACGTGAAAGCGAAGATAAATAATTCTGGAAAAATAGATTATCAATTCGACGTCCCGGCTGGTTCTGGATTAGGAGCCAGTGGTTCTCTAAATGTCGCCCGAATCGCTCTTATGAAAAAAGAAGAAAATTTTTCTTTGAATGAAATAGCAGAAGCCGCTTATCAAGCAGAAATTGATTCGGGTAATCGATGTGGTAGGCAGGACCAATGGGCTGCAACATTTGGGGGTTTTAATCGCTTTATGTTCCATGGCGATAATGTTGAGATAATGCCCTTCGAACCAGCGCGTTCAGCATTAAAATGGATAAAAAAACACCTTCTTATTGCCCATACGGGAATTTCTCACAAGTCAGGAGATTTACAAGATAGAGTCTGGTCAAGATACCAGTCAGGAGATGCAGAAGTGATTGAAGGACTTCACAAAATTCGTATTTCAACTAGGAAAATTGCCGACTCATTACAGAGAGATCAAAGACAAATTTTCGTTGAATCATTAAATGAAGTTTCAGATGCAGTTCATCTAATTGACAAATCAATTAATGAGCCTTTTTTGTCAGTTATTAAGCCATTAATTGAGGATAGTAGTGTTATGGCATGGAAGGCTCTTGGTGCAGGTGCAGGTGGATGTGCGGCGATTCTTTGCCATCCAATACACATATCAAAAGTCAAACAGGAAATCACTAAATCAGGCTGGAAATTGATTGATTGGGACTATGAAAATAGTGGAATGACGATGAAATCTTAGTGAATAAGTTGGGAGAAGCCTCAAACGTTACAATTCATCCCCCAACTTATGCATTCCACACGTCGTAGTCTAACAATTGGAGTTGTGTTACTTGTAACTCTCAGTTATTTGTCTGTCTTTGCGGCTGCTCAATCCGGTTCTTCGGATAATCACCCGACTAGTGATGATCCATACATGTATTTCTGGGGTTCGGATGATTTAGGTGAATGCTGGAATAATTTTGATAATCTCTCTGTAAGTTCTGCATCGCAAGGATATGGTGAGATATTTTTCCCTGAGGGCCAAGACGTTGTAGTAGATTTTTCATGTGAACTTCAAACAGGCTTTTCAGATGATTTCATACTAGAATTGAATGAAACAATCTCAATTAGGATGAAGTTCAATATTGAATCAGGAAATTGTGGAGGGTCAGAGTGCGATCTCATACTAACACTATTTAGAGGCGATGAGCAGATTTCTCAGCATACTGAACCCGCTAATACAATAAATGGAGGTAATGACTTTGTTACCAATTGGGATATTGCAGTTAGTGATTCTTTCCAAAGCTGGTCGAAAGATACTACTACCACAATTTCTGTTTCTTACTCAGTACCTGCAGATGACAGAATTCAATGCGATCCTCCTATTGGTGTCCCTGGTTTAGATGAAGATTGCTCTGGAAATTTCAGAATGTACTATTCTGACCAAGGAGGTAATCCTGGAGATGTCTATGTTGAGTTCCCAATTTTTTCCTCTCTCCTGGATTCTGAAGCTAATTTAGGAAAAACATCAATTGGTCCCATTTTGTTCATAATACCTTTCCTAGCAGTTACCGTTCTGTTGGGTTGGGTAGGTTATCGTGAAGACTGGATGACAAAAAAAGAGTCAGATGAGGACGTATCAATTGATTGGAGTGAATGGACTTCTGGTACAATAAAAACGAAATTATACCAGGCAAATCCTATTGTTTGGGCTCCTGTAGTTAATTCAGTAATTAAATCTGGTTTGATAGAGTGGAGAAAAGGCGGGGCACTAACGGTAAATAAGACTAGAAGAGTAGTAACACTTTGTCTAATGTATTTTGCTCAAGGTCTTCCTTGGGGCTTTGCAAGCGTCACATTCGCGGCTTATCTAATAGACAATGGAACTCCTGTTGAAGATATAGCAATTTTATTTGCAACTGTAGCTTTACCTTGGACCTTCAAGTGGATTTGGGGCCCAGTAGTAGATGCAATTTTTATCGAGAAATATGGTCCACGAAGGCAGTGGGTTCTCTTTGCTCAAGCCGGAATGGCTTTGACGTTAGGAAGTTTGATTTTAGTTGATAATCTTAATGAGCAAGTGGAATTAGTGACAAGAGTATTGTTCGTTCACAATATATTTGCTTCACTTCAAGATGTTGCAACTGATGCACTTGCTGTAGAAATCCTACAACCAGATGAAGTTGCTAAAGTAAATGGTTTCATGTTTGCAGCCAAGAGAGGTGGAATAATTATTGGAGGTGCAGGGTTAGGTGTTCTCGTTTCTTATATCGAGATATCAGGAGTAATATTAGCACAATTAGCTCTACTATTGCTAATAATGTGGATTCCACTTACATTGATAGAGAAACCTGGAGTTAAGTTATTCCCATGGTCTAAGGTTGATGCAATAATCGTAGATTCAGAAACCGATGATGAAGTCATTAATAATGACGATTCTGAAACTCCTTGGGTTGGTGAAGAAGAATTCCTAATTGCTAAGAATGTTGGTTACAGTGTCTCTGAACAGAGAATTTCCATTGCTGCATTTTTCAGTATAATTGGATTGACAATATGGTTTACAGGCTTTGCAATCGACGTATTCACTATTGATTGGGCTTTGGGTGCAGAAGTGCGAAATGCCACTAATCCAGTGAGTTATATCTGTTTATCAATTGCAGTGTTGTTCTCCATCTTTAGATTTATTATGAATTATCTGGGTAATGAAGTTGATTCTATACCAGAAGTTCCTAACCCATTCTCAATGTTACCTGTTGGTACTAAAAATACAGTAGCCAGAACATCATTCTATTTAGTTAAAGCATTCTCAGTTAGGTCAGCGTTTATACTGATTGGGCTATGTCTTCTTGCAGATCTGTACATATTTGTAGCACCAATTACGTTTGATATTTTCATCAATGGTGCCGGTTGGTCTCAGGCAAAATACAATGGAATAGTTGGAGGAATAGTTGTTTTCGGAGCGATGTTCGGACAGATATTTGGAGGACTTCTTGGTGATAGATTCGGAACAAGAAGAGTCGCTATGGTATTTTTCTTACTTCTCGCATTCGCCAATGCCAGTCTAGCGTTCTTAGAGCCTTTATGGGGTAACACCACAATAATGACAACTTTCTTGATTCTACAGGCATTTATTGCAGGAATTGCTTGGATATGCATAATTTCCTTGACTATGAGACTTACTTGGAGTAAAGTCGGAGGGACACAATTCACTGCGTACATGTCGTTATTCAATCTCTCAGGAGTATTTGCGTTTTCCTTGACTGGTAGACTAATAGCAATTTTTGATTATTCTTCAGCTATATACTTAGGAGCAATTCTGACCATGGTTACAGTCATAATGCTGATTTTCATTGATGAAAATGAAACTGATAG
>Ga0208749_1000208_pt1 | contig 14923 bp, 14 predicted proteins | sample Knorr_S15_td_DCM_FD_185601 | JGI IMG/M metagenome (GOLD analysis project Ga0208749, IMG submission 185601) | Marine microbial communities from Southern Atlantic Ocean transect - Knorr_S15_td_DCM_ad_63m_LV_B (SPAdes) (version 2) | ecosystem: Environmental > Aquatic > Marine > Oceanic | place... | reverse complement strand
TGAAGACTATCTTTCTAATAGCAAAACGTTTTTTGATGCCGCGCAATGTAATTGAGGGTGGTATTATTAATCTTATATCTTTTTTAGGATTATTTATTGGTGCTGCATCAATTATCTTGTCGATAGCAGTTCTTAATGGATTTCAAAGTATCCTTCAAGATGAGACAAGAAAAATATATGGAGATTATGCCCTTGTTGATTTTGATTATATTAAAGATAGAGAATTAATAAGCAGTTTTGAGAACAATAATATTAAATATGCTCCATTTTATGAGGAAGAATTCTTTGTATCAAAAAATAATAAACAATCTTTAGTAACCTTAAAGACTATTGCCAGTACAAAGTTTGAAAACTTCTATGATCTAAAATTGATTGAAAATAATAACAAATTAAATGATGGAGAAATTATTATTGGACAATCTTTAGCAGATAGGATGGACTTTACTATTGGCGATTCTATTTCAATGTACAGTACCAAGCTTAATATGAGTTATTTGGCGATGCCATTAACGAAAGAATTCATTATAAAAAATATTTTTAGCAATAGAATATTAAGATCTGATGAATTTCTAATGTTTACAGTATCTGAGAATGATGGCCCGATTGATCAAATATTTACTGATGTGGAAATTCTTGGAGAAATAGACAATATAACGAGTGTAAAAGAAGCTAATATTGTGTCATGGAAGGAGCGCAATAAACAATTGTTTGATGCAACTGAGATTGAGAAGAAAATAACCTTCTTCACATTGTTTCTTATAATCGTAGTAGCCTCCTTTAACTTATCTTCATCTATAATGCAAATTGCAACCAAAAAAACAAGAGAAATGGCAATTCTAAGCACTCTTGGAATGAAAAGAGGTAATATATCTAGCATATTTTTAGTCTATGGATATTTACTTGCATTATCTGCTATAATTAGTGGTATTTTATTTGCTCTCTTGATTATATATATACAAAATACATTCGGAGTGTTTATGTTGAATCCTGAATTTTATCTAGTAAGCATACTTCCTATGGAAATTAGTTTTAAAGATATTGCTTTGTTGTTATTTTACTCTATAATAATTATTGGTTTATTTGCAACATTACCTTTAATGCTTATTAAAAAAATACGCCCAGTTGAATTGATAAATAAAAACATATGATACTATCAGTTAAAAATCTCAAGAAGACCTTTAAAGATGGCGATAGAAAGCTTGAAGTTCTAAAAGGAATTAGTTTTGATCTTAATAAGGGAGAGATTTTAACTATTAAAGGACCATCGGGTTCTGGAAAATCTACTTTATTAAGCTTATTAGGCACTTTAGATGAGCCAGATAGTGGAGAAATAATAATTAATAGTAATAATCTTAATGATATTGAAGACTATGACATCATAAGAAATACTCACATTGGATTTATATTTCAATTTCATAATCTTATCGCTGAGTTAAATATTTTTGAGAATGTCACGATTCCAACGCTTATAGCAGGAAATGAGGTTGATACAGCTTATGTGGAAGATTTATTTAATTACTTTGATTTATCAGATCGTAAGAAATCTTTTCCTTTAGATCTTTCTGGAGGAGAGAAGCAAAGGGTTTCTGCAATGAGAGCTATTATCAATAAACCTTCAATAATTATAGCAGATGAACCAACAGGAAACTTAGATGAGGACAATGCTATTAAAATGATTGATTTGTTTCAAAAATTAAATGAAGATTTTAATCTAACTTTTGTCATTACTACTCATGATGATAAGGTATTTAGTATAGGTAAAAGAAAAATGAACCTATATGATGGAACTCTCGTAGAATTATAGAATAATGCCTTATATATGCCATATAGGCATATAATTTGTCAAATATGACATATATATTATCCTGGCACACTCTTTGCATCTATATATAGCGAAAACTAAAATATTAGGAGAATTTTATGGGAAAAATAATTGGAATTGATTTAGGTACAACAAACTCTTGTGTAGCAGTAATGGAAGGTGGAGAGCCGACCGTTATTACTAGCCCTGAAGGTGGAAGAACTACGCCATCGGTGATAGGTTTTACAAAAGAAGGTGATCGTTTAGTAGGTGATCCTGCAAAACGTCAAGCTGTAACTAATCCCAATAATACTATTTATTCAATTAAAAGATTTATGGGCAGAACTCCTGCTGAAATCAAAAAAGATATCAAAGAGGTCGCATATAAGGTTTCTGTAGATGGTGCTAAAGTGAATGTTGAGGCAAATGGTAAGAAATACCAACCTCAAGAAATCAGCGCTATGGTTCTACAAAAAATGAAACAAATGGCTGAACAATATCTTGGAACAGATGTTACGGATGCTGTGATTACTGTACCTGCATATTTTAATGACTCGCAAAGAAAAGCAACGAAAGATGCAGGAAAAATTGCAGGACTAAATGTTAAGAGAATTATCAATGAACCTACGGCTGCATCGTTAGCTTATGGTTTTGATAAAAAGAAAGATGAAAAAGTAGCTGTATTTGATTTAGGTGGAGGTACTTTTGATATATCTATTCTTGATATTTTAAATGATGAAGGTCAAACAATAGAAGTTAATGCAAGTAACGGTGACGGGAGATTAGGTGGAGATGACTTTGATCAAAAAGTTGTTGATTGGTTAGCTGATGAGTTCAATAAGAATGAAGGGATCGATTTAAGGAAAGATCCAATGGCTTTACAAAGATTGAAAGAGGCTGCAGAGAGCGCTAAGAAAGAACTTTCATCTTCAAAGCAAACAGAAATTAATTTACCATTCATAACCGCTGATTCTTCAGGTCCAAAGCATTTAAATATTACATTAACTAGAGCCACTTTTGAAAAGCTAGTTGCAGATCTTGTTGAGAAAGTCGTAGGACCATGTAAGCAAGCGTTAAAAGATGCGAAGCTTAATCCTAAGGATATTAATGAGGTAATTTTAGTTGGTGGTTCAACTAGAATTCCTGCGGTTCAAAGCAAAGTAAAAGAAATATTTGGAAAAGATCCTAATCAAAGTGTTAATCCTGACGAAGTTGTAGCTCTTGGAGCAGCTATACAAGCAGGTGTATTAGCAGGAGATGTGGATGATGTATTATTGCTTGATGTTACACCATTAACTTTAGGTATTGAAACTATGGGTGGTGTTGCAACAGGTTTAATTGAAAAAAATACAACAATTCCAACTCAAAAATCTCAAATCTTTAGTACTGCAGCTGATAACCAGCCAATGGTAGAAATTCATGTTGTTCAAGGAGAGAGACAGTTAGCTGGAGATAACAAAAGTTTAGGAAGATTCCATTTAGATGGCATCCCTCCTGCACCAAGAGGTACTCCACAAATCGAAGTAACATTTGATATGGATGCTGATGGTATTTTAAATGTTAAGGCTACTGATAAAGCTACCAGTAAAGAGCAAAGCATTAGAATTGAAGCTCAGAGCGGTCTTTCTGATCAAGAAATTGAAAAAATGGTGAATGATGCGAAGAAACATGAAGCTGAAGATAAGGTGAAAAAAGAAGAAATTGAGACAAAAAATCAAGGAGAGCAGTTAGTTTATCAGACAGAAAAACAAATGAAAGATCTAGATGATAAATTAAGCGAAGATGACAAAAAAGATCTTAATGATGCCTTAGATAAATTAAAGTCAGCAAACACTTCAACCAATGTTGAAGATATTAAGAAAGAAATTGAAAATATGAATTCTGTATGGAGCTCTAAATCTTCTAGTATGTATGCAAATTCTACAGAAGGAACAGAACCTCCTGTACAGAATGATTCAGCATCTGAATCTTCATCTAAAAAGAAAGACGATAAAAAGATTGAAGATGCAGATTTTGAAGTTGTCGATGAGTAGATTTTAGATTTTTTATTAGGCTATTAATAGTTATTTTTTAAACAAATGAATAGCCTAATAAGAAAAATATTGAGAACATTTTTTAGTATAGCTATCACTTTTATCTTGTGTATAGTTATTATTACCATTTCCTTATATGTTTACATAGGACAAGGATTGGAATTCGAAATTGATCAATCAAACTCTCTTGTATCATCTTTGTCAGAGGAGTATAGTATTGATTTTGACAAATCATCCACTATTAATCTTGTTACAGATAGCGATAAGGTGAATGTGTATATCCTATTAAAAGATGTTATTGTTAATAATAAAAATACTGTTTTACTAAAGGCTCCAAATGCTTCATTGAGAACTGCTTTTTCTTATACGAACATTATTGCTTTAAGCAATCTTATTTTAAATAATAAAGGAATGAGTTACAGGTTAGTTGAAGATGTAAATATACATTTAAATGAGCCCGTATTAAATGTAGCACACTTAAATAGTTTTGATAATAAGAATACTTCAAAAAATAGTGAATTTTTTCCATTAAATATAAAAGCAGACAATGGCATATTATTTGATAATGGATTAGAGATAGGCAACTTCTCTTTAGCATTAAACCTCCATCAATTTGAGAGTAAATCAGAGATTAAGAGCTACTCTATCCGATTGGAATCCCATAAAGAATTTCCAGCTGATTATATAGGCAATTTTTTTGAAGAAGTGGTTTTGCTTCAAGATGAAAATGAGTCAGTTTATTTTGATATAAATATTAAAGACGATAATGCGAGCACTTCTGAAAATACTCAAATATTAAATGGCACATTAAGAATAAGAGATACTAAGTTAGACTTAAGAGAATTCCCAGTAGAGTTAAAACCTGAATCTATTCGAAACTTAAATATAGATCTTAATATTATTGATAACATAGGTCAGATTAATTTCTTAGGATCTGTAACTAATCCAAAAGTGAGATTAAAATTCCAGAAAGATCCTAATTTACAGATTACAGGATCAATAGATTTTGAAGAAATATCGGAACCATATTTAAATCTAACAGTAAATGGAACAGATATATATTTTGCAAAATTAGATAATATTAATCTTAATGGAATAACAGATTTAATGGTCTTAATCTCTGGAAAAAATGTATTAGATTTAGCGGGAGAGCTAAACATAAAAAAAAGTAATGGATTTCTAGTGCCTTTAACAAGTAGCACATTTGAAACTCAACATGTTATAAAGAAGGAAAATAATGAATAAGGACGCACTAAATAAGTTGAATGCTCAAATTGCAAAGAAATCAGTATTCATTAAAGATTTGAAAGCAGGAATTGGGGAGATTATTGTTGGTCAAGATGATCTTATAGATAAAATTTTAATCTCTGTTATATCTAATGGCCATATATTGCTAGAAGGAGTGCCAGGTCTAGCGAAAACTTTAACAATTAATACAGTTGCTAATCTAATTAACGCTGAATTTAAAAGAATTCAATTTACACCAGATATGCTTCCAGCAGATTTGCTTGGTACTTTAATATACAATCAAAAAACTGGTGATTTCATGACAAAGAAAGGACCAATTTTTTCTAACATTATTTTAGCAGATGAAATAAATAGAGCTCCTTCCAAGGTTCAAAGCGCATTGCTTGAAGCAATGCAAGAAAGGCAAGTTACTATTGGAGAAGAAACTTTTAAGCTTGATTTGCCTTTTCTAGTATTAGCAACACAAAATCCTATTGAACAAGAAGGAACCTATCCATTACCTGAAGCTCAAGTTGATCGTTTTATGTTAAAAGTTCTTGTTGATTATCCATCAATAGAAGAAGAAAAAGAGATTCTTACTAGAGTCGCAAAAACTAATATGGAGAAAAAACAAAAACCTATAGTAAATACAAAAAAAATTCTAGAAGCTCAAAAATTGCTTAATGATATTTATATTGCGCCTAAGATTTTAGACTATATATTAAACATTGTGTTTGCCACAAGACATCCTGAGGAGTTTAAATTAAGTCAAATCAAAGATTTAATTAGCTTTGGAGCTTCACCTAGAGCATCAATCAATCTAGTGTTGGCAGCAAAGGCAAAAGCATTCATTGACGGAAGAGGATATGTTATTCCAGAAGATATAAGATATATAGGAAAAGATGTTTTAAGGCATAGAATGTTATTATCATATGAAGCAGAAGCAGAAGAAATTACATCAGAAGAATTAATTGATCAGCTATTCAAGGAGATTCCTGTTCCATAATTTTATCTCATGTCAAAAGACATATTAAAGAAAGTTCGACAAATAGAAATCAGAACCAAAAATATTGTGAATGACTTTTTTGGTGGAGACTATCATTCTAATTTTAAAGGTAGGGGTATGACTTTTTCTGAGGTAAGAGAATATCAGCATGGCGATGATGTCAGGTTCATTGATTGGAATGTTACTGCCAGAACAGGTAAGCCTCACATTAAAATATTTGAAGAAGAAAGAGAGCTTACAGTACTACTTCTTATTGATGTTAGCAGTTCAGGAGTTTTTGGATCAAAAAGTAAATTAAAAATTGACTTGGGGATTGAAATTGCAGCAATGTTAGGATTCTCCGCTATTAAAAATAATGATAAAGTTGGATTGATTCTATTCAATGATGATATCGTTAAATATATACCTCCAAAAAAAGGTAAATCTCATGTATTACGCTTAATAACCGATTTAGTAAATCATGATTACGATAAGAAGCAAAATAAAACATCGATTAAAAACGCCTTAGAATTTGCAAGTAAAATTTCTAGAAGAAAAAATGTGATGTTTGTGATATCAGATTTTATGGATGATAATTTTTGGACAGAAATGAAATATTTAAATTTTAATCATGATGTTATAGGCGTTCAAATCTATGATATGTTTGAGAAAGATTTTCCAGACTTAGGATTAATTCAAGTTCATAATTCTGAATCAAATGAAAAGGCATGGATTGATACATCTAGTGATAAAATAAGATCTGAATTCTCAAAAGATTTTTCTAATCGTTTAAATAGTTTCGCACAAAATTGCAAGAATATTGGTTTTGATTTAATACAAATAGGAACCAACGAAGATTACATTAAAGCTCTTACTAGTTTTTTTAAAAGAAGAGCTAAGCGCTCCTAGCTTATGATTAGAATCATTATACTATTCTTATTTTTTATTTTTGGTTGTGTACAAAATGAAAATCAAAATAGCTTGATTTATGAAGTCGATATTAATCAAACAGAAATTGGCTATCCTATTAATCTTGATATTGCTATAAAAAATCTTGATGAATATTATTCAATTCAAGAAATGGTTTGGTCTGACTCTTCATTATGGATTGCTGATTCTTCAAAAGTTTTAATAAAAAGTTCAGAAATAGACACCTTAGAAAGGTCATTGCATTTGAATTTTGAGATAACGTTTTGGGATACGGGGAAATTCACAATACCTCCTTACTCTATGATTATTAATTTTCCAGATTCAATCAATGCTACATCATTTATCACAGACCCGATCAATATAAATATAGCATCTGTTATTGATAGTACGATGCTGAGCATTAAAAATGATAAGCCCATAAAAGAGATTGAGTTTCCCTATGAAAGATATAAAGCATTTTTAATATCAATTATATTATTGTTAATAGCTTTCATATTTTACTTATGGCGAAAAAGAAATCACGAAGCACCTTTAATAAGAATGAAATTCTTTAATAAAGACCCAAGGAAAGATTCAGTTAAAAAATTAAACCAGTTAAAATTTCAGAATATATCTTCTGAAATTTTTTATGAAAAACTATCAGTAATTCTCAAGAAATACTTACAAAATCAATACTATGTTATTTCATTTGAAATGACTTCTGACGAGATAAAAACTTTTTTTAATGATTCTGATTTAATAGCAATACTTGATAAGATTGATTCTGTGAAATTTGCTAATAAAGAATATAGTAGTTCTGAAAAAAAATATGATTTAGAGTTGACAAAAAAAATTGTAAGAAAACTATTATAAAAAAATTAAATAAATTAAGTTCTTACCATGAGCACAACAGCAGACATAAGAAATGGATCTATAATAAATTTTAAGAATGCAAGAATGAAAGTTGTAGAATTTCAACATGTTAAGCCAGGAAAGGGCCCAGCATTTGTTCGAACTAAACTAAAAGATATTCAATCAGGAAAAGTTATAGATCAAACTTTTAATGCTGGAGTCAAATTAGAGTTTATCAGAGTTACTTCTAGTCAATTTCAATACCTATACAAAGATGCTAATAATTATATATTCATGGATAATAAAACATTTAATCAGGTTGAAGTTTCTGATACATTAATGCAGGATGGTGATCAATATATTAAAGAAGGTGATAATATAGATTTAGTATTTGATGGCGACGATATTATCAATGTTAATTTACCTGCAAAGGTAACGCTCAAGGTAGAGCAGACAGATCCTGGACATAGAGGTAATACGGCTACTAACGCAACAAAGCCTGCTCGAATGGAGACAGGGCTAGAAGTTCAAGTTCCTTTGTTTATTAATGAAGGTGATTTTTTGAAAATTGATACCAAATCTGGTACATATTCAGAGCGAGTAAAACAATAATTTTTATGTGGAAAGATAAATTAAAAGAAGTTATTTATATACTAGAGAACAGTGATATAAATGAGATTGAAGTGAGATTTTGGTTTAGAAAAATCAAAGTTACAAAAAATCCGCCAATTATTAAATCAGACCTTAGTAATGTCTCAGATATTACCCCATCAAACCTTGATGAGCCTACTGTATCGTCTGATGAAAAGCAAGAATCTTCTCCAAAAGTAGATACTAATACATTTACTGTACGTTCACCTATGCCTGGAACATTTTATTCTGCGTCAGATCCAGAATCTAAGCCATTTGTTGAGATTAATGGAGCAGTTAATCAAGGAGACACTGTCTGTATTGTAGAGGCAATGAAGATTATGAATGAAATTCAATGTGAAAGAAGTGGGACCATCAAAGAAATCCTTGTTGAGAATGGCACTCCAGTTGAATTTGACCAACCTTTGTTTATCGTAAATTATTCTGAATAATATATGTTTAAAAAAATATTGATTGCAAATAGAGGCGAAATTGCTATAAGAATCATCCGTGCTTGTAAAGAGATGGGTATTAAAACTGTAGCAGTTTATTCTAAAGCAGATCAACTTTCTTTGCATGTCAAATTTGCAGATGAAGCAATATGTATTGGCGAAGGCCCTCCATTAGATAGTTATTTGAATATTCCGAGAATTATTGCTGCTGCTGAAATATCTAACAGTGATGCAATTCATCCAGGATATGGATTTCTAGCAGAAAATTCTCAGTTTAGCAATATTTGCAAAGAAAATGGTTTCTGTTTTATAGGTCCAGATTCGAAAACAATTGCTTTAATGGGAGATAAGGTTAACGCACGTAAAGCTGCAGAGGGTTCAAATGTGCCTATTGTACCCGGAAGCAATGTTTTAAGTTCTGCAGATGAGTTGATTGAGATTTCTAATAATATTGGTTATCCAGTGATGTTAAAAGCTTCTGGTGGTGGTGGTGGAAAAGGCATGAGAGTGTTGAATGATGCTTCAGAAGCAGAAAAAGGCTTTAGCATTATACAATCTGAAGCAACTAAAGCTTTTAATAATCCTGAAATATATGTTGAAAAATTTATTAAGAATGGTCGTCATATTGAAGTTCAGATTTTAGGAGATAAATTTGGTAACTATGTTCATTTTGGTGAACGTGAATGTTCAGTTCAGAGAAATAATCAAAAATTAATTGAGGAATGTCCATCTAGTTTTGTCGATAAAGAACTAAGAGAAATTTTAACATTGAAATCTATCGATTTAGCTAAAAAAGTCAACTATGTTGGAGTTGGGACTGTCGAGTTTCTTGTTGATGAAGATAAGAACTTTTATTTTATTGAAATGAATACAAGAATTCAAGTAGAGCATACAGTAACAGAAATGGTTTATATGATAGACTTAGTAAAAGAGCAGATTAAAATGCACTATGGGAAAAAGATGTCTTTTACGCAAGACATGATTAATAGCAAGGGACATTCAATTGAATGTCGATTAAATGCAGAAGATCCTTTTAACAACTTTATTCCTTCCCCTCAGAAAATTGAATCTCTTAATTTTCCAGGAGGTATTGGTATAAGAATTGATTCATATATTTATGCAGGATATCAGATACCTCCATTTTATGATTCTATGCTTGGAAAGTTGATTGTGCATTCCTCTACAAGAGAAAAGGCTATTGTTAAAATGCAAAGAGCTCTCCAAGAAACTTTTATTGAGGGGCCAAATACGACTTTGCCATTATTGGAGATGATTTTGTCAAATAATGACTTTATTAATGGAAATTTTGATATAAATTTTTTAAGTAATTTTCTAAAAAATATAGAAAGGGGATAAAATTGAATCATCCAGAGAATTTGATGTATACATCTGAGCATGAATGGGTAAAAATAGATGGTAATGTTGCGACTGTTGGTATTACTGATTTTGCACAAAGCGAGTTAGGAGATATTATTTTTCTAGAATTTCCTAGCATCGATGAAAATTTTAGTAATGGTGATGTATTTGGAACTATTGAGGCTGTAAAAACTGTTTCAGATATGTATATGCCATTAACTGGAAAGATTGTTGCCATTAATGAAGATTTAAATGATAATCCTGAACAAGTCAATGAGGATCCTTATGAAAATGGATGGATGGTTAAAATTGAAATTGATGATGATGTCAATAAATCTGAATTACTTGATTCGAAATCCTATACTGAGCTCATTGGATAGAAATGCTTACTAAATTAGATGATTTCTCGAGGATGTTAAAAATCGAAAGAAATTATTCGGAAAATACTATTAACGCCTATTTATCTGATCTAAAGTCTTTTAATAGCTTTTTAGAACGCAACAAGATTGCATTCAAAGATGTTACAAGCGACAGTAAGCATGCGAAGTCTTTTTTTAGACAGCTTTCTAGGAAAAAGTTATCTCCACGATCTATTAAAAGAAAATTTTCTTCTCTTTCATCATATTTTTTATTTCTTCTCGATAGAAAAATCATTAAGAATAATCCACTTAATGGCGTTTTTACACCTAAAATACCTAAGGTTTTACCAGAAGTATTGACTTTAGATGAGATAAAGAAAATATTCTCAGAATCTGAAAATACTGATAATGAGCTATTAGGTCTCAGAGATCGATGTATTCTGGAAATGCTATATTCTTCTGGACTAAGGGCTAGCGAGGTGTGTAGTCTGAAAATTAATAATATACAATTTGATTTAGACTTGATTCGTTTTTTTGGTAAAGGAAACAAGGAAAGAATGATTCCATTAACTTATTATGCTAGAAGATGGTTAGAACGTTATTTGACTCAGTCAAGAAGAATTCTTTCAGAAAGATCTACTAAAGGATCTAATTTTGTTTTTTTGAGCAATAATGGATTGCCATTAACTAGAGTAGAAATTAATCGTGCAGTTAAGAAGTATATTAATAAAGCTAATATTTCTAAAAAGATATCTCCACATACCTTTAGGCATTCGTTCGCAACTCACTTAATTGACGGCGGAGCAAATTTAGTCGAAGTGCAAGCACTTCTAGGTCATGCCGATATATCAACTACAGAGATTTACACTCATTTGTCACGAGAATTTATTGATAGCGAGTATATGAAAGCTTTTGAAAAGGGTAAGAATTAATTATTTTTTGATATGGGAATAGCAAGCGCACCATTGGAAATGCAACTGATAGTAATGCCATGTATTTTATTTGCATTAACATTTCATGAGTATGCTCATGCTCGCGTAGCCTATCACTTAGGAGACTATACGGCATATTATCAGGATCGAATGAATCTCAATCCATTGAGTCATCTAGATCCTCTTGGAACTTTAGCATTATACTTTCTTGGTTTTGGTTGGGCAAAACCTGTACCTGTAAATATGCGAAACTTATCTAATGCTAGAAAAGATATGATGTTAATTGCAATTGCAGGGCCTGCTTCTAATATCTTTTTAGCAACTATAGCTTCTATTTTTTTAAGAATATTTAATATGATTAATTTTAGCATTCCAGAATTATTTAACAGTGCAATGGTTTTTTTTATTTTTATCAATATTGTATTAGCACTATTTAACCTTATTCCAATTGCACCTTTAGATGGGTCAAGAATACTACCTTTATTTATTCGAGATCCTCGTACGCTTTATAATATTGAATATTATGGACCCCGCGTGTTAATGGGCCTAATATTTCTATCATTAATTGGAGGATTAAATATTTTTAGTATCCTTATATTTGAGCCAGCACAATTGATTTTTACTCTATTAACAGGCGTTAATTTGATTTGAAAAATTTTTTCGCAATTGTTGGTCCGACAGGAATAGGCAAAACAGGCTTATCAATAAAATTAGCTAAAAAAATAAATAGCGAAATTATTGGTTTAGATTCTAGGCAAATCTATAAAATGATTCCAATTGGAACAGCCCAACCATCAGAGGAAGAACTGAAGGCCGTTAAGCACCATTTAATTGGAGTAAAAGATTTAAATGATAGTGTTTCTGCTGGCGAGTATGTTCGATTAATAGATAAGACAATTTTGAAAATTCTAAATAATAAAAAGACTCCAATTTTATGCGGAGGTACTGGATTGTATTTAAAATCATTAGTAGAAGGTATTTTTGATGGAAGCAAGACCGATTTAAAAATAAGATCTTTACTAGAAAAAGAGTATGACAGCGGAAAGAGGGATATATTATATCAGGAATTAATTTCTATTGACAAAGAGTACTCAAAAAAGGTTCATCCCAATAACAAAAAAAGACTTATTAGAGCTCTTGAGATATATAAGATTACTGGAAAGAATATGACAGAAAATTTTAAATCTGAAAATAAGAAAAGTAATTTTTATCAAAATTTTTATACTATTTATCTAAAAATATCGAGAGAAAATTTAGAGAAAAGAATTCACCAAAGAATTTTATCTATGGTAGAAGATGGTATGATTGATGAGGTGAAATCTATAAGAGAAAATCAATATGATATTAGCCATATAGACTATATAGGTTTTAGTGAAATATCATCATTTCTAGATAAAGAAATATCAATAGATGATGCAATAGAGAAAATTCATATTCGCACCAGACAATATGCTAAAAGGCAAATGAAATGGTTTGAAAACCAGACCTTTGACAAGGTATTTGATCTGGACGATATTAGCATCAATGATATAGTTGATAAATTAGTGGAAATGAACTAAGTTTGCGCCAATTGGAGAAAAATTTATGCTAAAAAGCAAACATCTTATCGGTTTAGAAAATTTTCCAACCTCTGATTTAAAAAAAATAATTGATACTTCTTTTAAATTTAAAGAAATCCTAGAAAGTCCAGATAGAAAAGCTATTTTATTGAAAGGAAAAACAATCGTTAATATGTTTTTTGAAAATTCTACAAGAACAAAAATTAGCTTTTCATTAGCTGAAAAAAGACTTGGAGCAGATAGTATTAATTTCTCTTCATCGACAAGTAGTGTTAAAAAAGGAGAAACCTTAAAAGATACTATTCAAAATATTGATGCAATGAAGATAGATGGTGCTGTAATTCGACATGGACATCCTGGATCAGCATTAAAATTAACTGAATACATAGATGGTGCTGTTATTAATGCAGGAGATGGATCGCACGAACATCCTACTCAAGCAATCTTAGACATGGTCACAATCAAGGAAAAGTTTGGTAAGATAAAAGACTTAAAAGTGGGTATTATAGGCGATATTCTAAACAGTAGGGTCGCAAGAAGTGATATTTTTGCTCTAAAGAAGTTGGGAGCTGAAGTTGTAGTTTGTGGTCCTAGTACTCTAGTACCAAGCAATGCACAAAAATTAGGAATAAATGTTACTCACAATCTTGATGAAGTTTTAAAGTGGTGTGATGTTGTAATTGGTCTTCGTATCCAACTTGAAAGAATGCATTTAGGTAGAATCCCATCTAAGAGAGAGTATCATAGTGAATTTGGATTGACATATGAAAAAGTAAGTAAGTTGAAAAAAGATATTGTTATTATGCATCCAGGCCCTATGAATAGAGGAGTAGAGATTGATAGTAAAATTGCAGATTCAGATAATGCAGTGATTCTTGATCAAGTTCTCAATGGTGTAGCATCAAGAATGTCTATATTATATCTTTTGCTTGGAGATAAATCAGAAAAATTATGATTAATAATACAAATACAAAGAAGTTGTTGCTAAAGGGCGGTAGAATAATAGATCCGTTTTCAAAAAAGACATTTGTTGGAGACTTATTAGTCGAGAATGGTACTATTTCTAAAATTGCAGACTCTATCTCATCAAAAGGTAAAGATTTTAATGTTGTTGATTGTAAAGGTTTGATAGTTACTCATGGCTTTTGTGATATACATGCACATTTCAGAGAGCCTGGAAGGGAAGATAAGGAAAATCTTTTATCTGGATCTCTCGCTGCTCTTGCGGGAGGATTCACACAGGTTTGTACAATGCCAAACACAGACCCAATTATTGATTCTCCAGAACATATATATTATATCGCAAGTAAGAGTAAAAATTTACCAATAGATATTTTTCCAATTGGAGCAGTATCAAAAAATTCAGAAGGAGAACATCTTACTGAGATGATGCTGATGAAAAAGAATGGCGCAATAGCTTTTACTGATGACGGAATGTCAATACAGAATCCTCAATTTATGAAACTAGCTTTGACCTACGCTAAGATGGTAGATCTCCCGATTTTAAATCACTCTGAGGATATTTATTTAAGAAATGAAGGGGTCATGAATGCAAGTAAAACATCAAGCAATCTTGGTTTAAAAGGTAATACTAGTTTAGCTGAAGCTATAATGGTATATCGAGATTTGTTATTAGCTTCTTCTTTAGATGCTAAGTTTCATTTATTGCATGTAACTACAAAGGAAGCTGTTGACTTAATCAAACAATTTAAATCTAAAAATATTACTTCAGAGGTATGTCCTCACCATTTATATTTTTCAGATGAAGATATTGACGCTTTTAATACTAATTTAAAAGTTGGACCACCAATTAGGTCTAAAGCAGATA
>Ga0208749_1000207_pt1 | contig 14971 bp, 10 predicted proteins | sample Knorr_S15_td_DCM_FD_185601 | JGI IMG/M metagenome (GOLD analysis project Ga0208749, IMG submission 185601) | Marine microbial communities from Southern Atlantic Ocean transect - Knorr_S15_td_DCM_ad_63m_LV_B (SPAdes) (version 2) | ecosystem: Environmental > Aquatic > Marine > Oceanic | place... | reverse complement strand
TCATATCTAGAGTTTGTAAAGTGGGGTTTATGCTTTAAATTTGTGCCTGATTTATTTAACATTCTCAGGGAATTAAACAGACATGTCTCTAAAATCAAATTACTTTAAATAATGCTTAACATAAAAAAGTTTTATTTTCTTATTTTATTTATCCCGATTATTACTTTTTCTCAAGAGGCAGATGTTGATTTGGGTAAAAAACTTTTTAATACTAATTGTGCTGCATGTCATAAATTAAATAAGAAAGCTGTAGGTCCTGCTCTATCTGGAGTTACTGAAAAATATGACAAACAATGGCTGTATGATTGGATAAGAAATGGAAGCCAATTGATTAGGGATGAAGATCCACAAGCAATTGCAATTTGGGAAGAATATAATCGAAGTGTAATGACATATTATCCCCAATTTTCTGATGAGGATATTGATAATATTTTAGCATACACTAATTATACTCCTCCTGCTCCTACATTAACTGCAAATACAGATCAAAGTGTTCAGCAAAATTCATCTAATATTTCTGTTGATTTAATTTTAATAGCTACAACTATTGTTTTTCTGATTTTAGTTACAATGCTTTTTCTAGTTCAGAGAACATTACTAAAAATAGCTCGACAAAGCGGTGTTGAAATAGAACCAAAAACAAAAAAAACATTACCTCCATTATGGAAAACCATTGTAGATAATCAATTTTTAATGTTTGTTTTAGTTATTGGGTTCCTATTATCAAGTGCATATGGAGTATATGGATATTTAATGCAAGTGGGAATAGATCAGGGCTATGAACCTATCCAGCCAATTCATTATTCTCACAAGATTCATGCAGGGGCAAATCAAATAGAATGTAAATATTGTCATTCTTCTGCTAGGGTTTCCAAACACTCAGGAATTCCCTCATTGAATGTTTGTATGAATTGTCATGAATATATTGCAGATTATAATGGAGAAGAAGATCTTGAAAATGGATATACCAAAGATTTTTATACAAACGAAATTAAAAAATTATACTATGCTGTTGGATGGGATGAAGAAAACCAGATTTATACGGGGGACACTAAGCCAGTTAAATGGGTTAGAATTCATAACCTTCCTGACTTTGTTTATTTTAATCATTCTCAACATGCAGAGGTTGCTAAAATTGAATGTCAAACTTGTCATGGACCAGTAGAAGAGATGGAAATTATGTATCAATACTCTCCATTAACAATGGGTTGGTGTATTGATTGTCATAGAGAAAGTAATGTAGATAAATCGAATGAGTATTATCAGAAAATACATGAAGAGCTTTCAAAAAAATATGGTGTTGAGAAACTAACAGTAGCTCAACTTGGTGGAATTGAATGTGCAAAATGTCATTATTAAAAAAATAGTATGCAGAAGGTAAAAAAATACTGGAAAGGACTAGAACAATTAAAAGTTCAAAGTGACATAGTAGATAAGCTAGAGAAGAATGAATTTGTTGAAGAAATTCCAGTAGAAAAAACGGAAGATAAAACATCTTCAAGAAGAGACTTTCTAAAATATCTTGGTTTTAGTACTACTGCTGCAGCAATTGCTGGATGTGAGGGACCTGTAATTAAGTCAGTCCTATATGTTGTTAAGCCAGAGCAGATTACACCAGGAGTTGCAAATTATTATGCTACAGCTATTGCTGATGGAAATGACTTTAGAAGTATAATCGTTAAAACTCGTGAAGGGAGACCCATAAAAATTCAGAATAATAAGGAGGCAAAATCTTTTAATTGTTCTAATGCCAGAGTTAATGCATCTGTGCTAGATTTATATGATACATATAGAGTTCAAGGCCCCAAGATTGATGGAGATTATGTTTCATGGGATGACTTTAATAATCAATTAAGAGTAAATCTGGAAAATTTAAAAAATGATAATAAAAAGATTATACTTCTTACTGAAACTCAATGTAGTCCAACTACAAAATTAATCTTAGATAAATTTTTAAATAAGTATAATAACATTGAACATATTGAGTATGACACTATTTCAAGCTCTTCTGCATTAGATGCTTTTGAAAATATATATGGTATAAGAGCTTTAGCTGACTATGACTTTTCAAAAGCAGAAACAATAGTCTCTATAGATGCAGATTTTTTATCTGACTGGCAAGGGGGAAGTTATTCACCTGGTTGGTCTAAACAAAGAGTCCCAAATAAGGAAAATAATAATTCAATGTCTTATCATGTTCAGTTTGAATCAAATATGACACTTAGTGGAGCTAATGCAGATAATAGAGTTATGGCGAATCCATTAGAGCTTAAAAAAATATTAGCGCATATATATGCTAGGCTAACAGGTGAAGTAATTAATGGCTCTCTTAACCCTGAGTTAGATAAATATGTGAACATATGTGTGGAGAAGCTTAAATCTTCTGGAACAAAATCTGTCTTAATCTCTGGGATTGACGATGTAAATTCACAAGAAACAGTCCTAATGATAAACAGCTTATTAAAAAGTGAAGTTATTGATATTGAATCACCCAGACTAATTAGAAAGGGTAGGAATAGTGACTTGTTAAATATGATGGAAGATCTTAGATCTGGTAAAATTTCTGGTATGATTACATCTGGAATTAATCCAGGCTATTCTCTTCCAGAGTCTGAAGAATTTTTACAGTTGTTTAAAAACCTAGAGTTTACCCTTTCATTTAGCATGAAAGAAGATGAGACTTCAAGATTTGCAAAATTTCTTGGAGCAGCATCTCACTATCTTGAATCATGGGGTGATTATGAGTTTAAAACAGGACATTATTATCTAGCCCAGCCAACTATTAGACCACTTTTTGATACTAAACAATTTCAAGATGTATTGTTACATTTGATTGAAGAGGGTACAAATTTTCATGATGAGATTAAATCAAATTGGAAAAATAATATTTTGTCTTCTGGAAAGACATGGGGTAAATCACTTCAAGATGGGTTTTTCTATAATTATCGTCAAAATAAATTATTCTTTAGGGAAAAGAGAGTAAATATAAATTCTCCATTTGCTGAAACTGAAAATGAATTTTCTCTAGTATTATATCCTAAAGTTGGTATAGGAGATGGCCAAAGAGCTTCCAATCCTTGGCTTCAAGAATTCCCTGATCCAATTACTAGAGTTACATGGGATAATTATATTACAGTATCAATTTCAGATGCTAAAAAATTAAAATTAAAAAATTACAATGTTGCAAATGGGGCTCTAAATGGAAGCTATGCAAAAATAAATTCCAATGGAAAAGAATTAGTTGCTCCAATTATCATTCAGCCAGGCCAAGCTTCTGGAACAATAGGATTATCATTTGGTTATGGTAAAAAGTATGGAATGAGTGATGAAATGAAGGTTGGGATTAATGCATTTAATCTCTACAACGATTTTAATAAAATACAGAATGTGAAAATTTCAAAAGTTAAAGGTGATCATGAGTTTGCTTGTATTCAGCTCCATAATACTATGATGGGAAGGGATGAGGTTATAAAAGAAACTTCACTTGAAATTTTTAACACTAAGGATAAATCATATTGGAACCCAACAGTTATGGTTTCAAAAAACCACATTGAAACAAAAGTAACATCTCCAGAAGTTGATATTTGGAGAGATTTTGATAAGACAGTAGGACATCATTTTAATTTATCGATTGATTTGAATAGCTGTAATGGTTGTGGGGCATGTGTAATTGCATGTCATGCTGAAAATAATGTTCCTGTTGTTGGAAAAGAAGAGGTTCGAAGATCAAGAGATATGCATTGGATAAGAATTGATAGATACTATTCGTCGGAAGATACAATTCAAGAAGATATAAAAGTTGCTGAAGAAGCGAAAGGTTTTAGAAAATATAAATCAACATTAAATGCACTAGAAAAAGCTGCTGAGAATCCTCAAGTTGTATTTCAACCGATTTCTTGTATGCACTGTAATCATGCTCCTTGTGAGACAGTATGTCCAGTTGCAGCAACTTCTCATGGAAGACAGGGACAGAATCAAATGGCTTACAACCGATGTGTAGGAACTAGATATTGTGCAAATAACTGCCCATATAAGGTCAGAAGATTTAATTGGTTTAGTTATGCTGATAATGATGAATTTGATTATAACTTAAACAATCCTCTTGGGAAAATGGCTTTAAATCCTGATGTTAATGTTAGGTCAAGAGGTGTTATGGAGAAATGTTCACTCTGTATTCAGATGACACAGAAAGTAATTCTTGATGCAAAAAGAGATGGTAGAAAAGTAAAAGATGGAGAATTCCAAACAGCATGTTCAAGTGCATGTTCAGATGGGGCAATGGTATTTGGAGATGTCAATGATAAGGAAAGTGAAATTTTAAAGGTTCGAGAAGGAGATAGAACATATAGGGTTCTAGAAAGTATTGGAACAAAACCCAATGTGATTTATCAAACAAAAATTAGAAATAATATTAAAATTTAGTATATGTCGTCACACTATGAAGCGCCTATAAGAAAACCTCTGATTGAAGGGGATAAGAGCTATCATGACATAACTGTAGATATTGCTAGACCAATAGAAACGCCTCCAAACAAAGATTGGTGGATTGCCTTTTCAATTGCATTGATGGCTTTCTTATGGGGAGTAGGTTGTATAGCTTATACAATTGGAACTGGAATAGGAGCATGGGGATTAAATAAGACAGTTGGATGGGCGTGGGATATTACAAATTTTGTTTGGTGGGTTGGTATAGGTCATGCAGGAACTCTTATTTCTGCAGTTCTATTATTATTCAGACAGAAATGGAGAATGGGTATAAATAGATCAGCAGAAGCAATGACAATTTTCTCAGTTATCCAAGCAGGGTTATTTCCTATAATTCACATGGGAAGACCATGGCTTGCATATTGGATGTTCCCTATTCCAAATCAGTTTGGATCATTATGGGTTAATTTTAATTCACCTTTACTGTGGGATATTTTTGCAATTTCAACCTATCTTACTGTATCACTAGTTTTTTGGTGGACAGGACTTCTTCCAGATTTTGCAATGATTCGAGATAGAGCAGTTAAACCATTTCAAAAGAAAATATATAGTCTTATAAGTTTTGGGTGGACAGGTAGAGCAAAAGATTGGCAAAGGTTTGAAGAAGTATCATTAGTTCTAGCAGGTTTAGCTACACCATTAGTTTTATCAGTTCATACAATAGTATCTATGGACTTTGCTACTTCAGTTATCCCTGGTTGGCACACCACTATCTTTCCGCCATATTTTGTTGCTGGAGCAATTTTTTCAGGATTTGCAATGGTTCAAACATTATTAATTATAATGCGAAAAGTATCTAGACTGGAAAGTTATATTACACTTCAACATATTGAATTAATGAACATAATTATAATGATAACGGGTTCTATTGTTGGGTGTGCATATATTACAGAATTATTTATTGCCTGGTACTCGGGAGTTGAGTATGAACAATTTGCATTTTTAAATAGAGCAACTGGACCATATTGGTGGGCATACTTTTTCATGATGACATGTAATGTAGTCTCCCCGCAAATAATGTGGTTTAAAAAACTTAGAACTAGTATAATTGTTTCATTTGTAATTTCAATTGTTGTAAATATTGGTATGTGGTTTGAGAGATTTGTTATTATTGTAACATCCCTGCACAGGGATTTTCTTCCTTCATCATGGACAATGTTTTCGCCTACATTTATAGATATTGGAATTTTTATAGGAAGTATTGGATTTTTCTTTGTGCTATTTTTATTATATGCTAGAAGCTTCCCTGTTATTGCTCAAGCTGAAGTAAAAAGTATATTAAAATCTTCGGGAGAAAATTATAAAAAATTAAGAGATAATCATGAATAAGAATAATTTACATGTACTGTTTGATGATGATGATATTCTTTTAGATGCTATAAAGAAAATAAAAGAAAAGAAATATCATATTAATGAAGTATACACTCCATTCCCAGTTCATGGACTTGATAAAGCTCTTGGACTTAAGCCAACTAGGATTTCTATTTTAACTTTTATATACGGGTGTATTGGGTTTACTATTGCAGTATTGATGATGAATTATATTATGATTGTTGATTGGCCTCAAAATATTGGCGGAAAACCAAGTTTTTCATTTATTGAAAATATGCCAGCATTTGTACCAATAATGTTTGAGATGACTGTTTTCTTTGCAGCACATTTAATGGTTTTAACTTTTTATATGAGGTCTAGATTATGGCCATTTAAGAAAGCAGAAAATCCAAACCCATTAACAACTGATAACATGTTTTTGATTGATATGGAATCAGGGGATAATTTAAATAAATTGAAAGTTTTTTTAAAAAAAACAGGAGCAGTTTCTATAGAAGTAATTGAAAAAGATGATAATGAGAAATAACACACTTTTATTAATTATGGTGAGTTTATTATTCACTTCATGCTTTGATACATCACAGCCAAATTTTCAATATTTTCCTGATATGTATGAATCTTTAGCTGGTGAGGCATATGCTGAATCAGATGCATTTTCAAATGGTATTGAAGCGCAATTACCTGTTGAGGGAACAATAGCAAGAGGATGGGAACCATATGATTATGATGACACGGAGGAGGGGTATCAACTTGCAAAAGAGCAATTAATTTCTCCCCTCAGTATAGATGAGATTAATTTATCTAAAGGAAAAGAGTTATATGAAATCTACTGTTCAGTTTGTCATGGGGATAAGGGTGATGGGATTGGAATTCTTGCTGAGAGAGAAAAGTTCCTAGGTATTCCTGCGTATAATGATCCTTCAAGAATTATAACAGAAGGAAGTATATATCATGTTATAATGTATGGAAGAAATGCTATGGGATCACATGCAGGTCAAATTAATGAAGAAGAGCGTTGGCAAATAACACAATATGTATTGCAATTAAAAGAAGAGTTAAAATAATTTAAGATGAACGAAAAATATACAGTTTCTAAACAAATCAAACTATTAGCTATAAGCTTTATGCTAATAGGTTTAGCCGGAATAGTATATGGTTTTGTTTCAGCTCCTTCTAATATTGAAGAGGCTAAAGAGATTGTTGCAAGTAAAAGTCATGGATCAGGACATGGAGATTCAGAGCATGGAGATTCAGAGCATGGAGATTCAGAGCATGGAGATTCAGAGCATGGAGATTCAGAGCATGGAGATTCAGAGCATGGAGATTCAGATCACGAAGTAGGCCATGAAGTTGATCATGATAAACATTTATTACATCAACTTCAAAATAAACCTTGGGCTTCCATATATGTTCCTGCATTATTTTTCATGTTGATCTCACTTGGGACCTTAGCGTTTTATGCTATTCAAAGGGCATCGCAAGCTGGATGGTCGATTGTTCTTTATAGAGTGATGGAAGGAATAACAGGTTATCTTTTAATTGGATGTATTTCAGTATTAATTATTTTGTTATTGTCAGGGTTACATTTTAACCACTTATTTATTTGGATGGATCCTGATGTTGTAGCACATGATGAAATTATTAGAAATAAATCAAGCTATCTAAATCTTCCATCCTTTTTTATCAGGGCTATAATTTACGTTTCAGGTTGGATTTTATATAGGAATGTAAGCAGAAAATTATCATTAAAACAAGACAATTCAAAGGACATAAATATTCATAAAAAATTATTTAAATACTCAGCTGGGTTTTTAGTATTCTTTTTAATCTCGGAATCAATGATGTCTTGGGATTGGATTATGTCTATTGATCCTCATTGGTTTAGTACTTTATTTGGTTGGTATGTATTTGCTGGGGCACTTGTTTCAGGGGTTACAGTAATAGCAATAATAACTATTTATTTGAAATCTATAAACTATCTTAAGTTTGTTGGGGATAGTCATATTCATGATCTTGGGAAATTCATGTTTGGTGTAAGTATTTTTTGGGCTTATTTATGGTTTTCTCAGTTTATGCTTATATGGTATTCAAATATTCCAGAGGAGGTTACTTATTTTATTACTAGAATAGAAGATTATAATTTTATATTCTTTGGAATGGTAGTCTTAAATTTAATATTTCCTCTAATTGTATTAATGAATAGCGATTTTAAAAAAACATACTTTATTGTAATATTGACAGGAATTGTTATAATTATTGGCCATTACATAGATGTGTTTAATATGATTATGCCATCAGCTGTTGGAGATCAATGGTCAATTGGTTTTTCTGAAATTGGAGGATTTTTATTCTTTCTAGGATTATTTATTTTGGTTGTTTTTAGGGAAATTTCAAAAGCACCACTTCTTGCATCTGGAGATCCATTTGCTGAAGAAAGTAAAGGTTTTAAATATTATTATTACGATTGATTATGACAATAATACTCTCTTTAATTAGTTTGATATTAATTTCTGTAGCTGTTTGGCAGCTTACAAAAATATTTGAGTTATCAAAACCAGCAAAATCTGAATCTACAGATGTAGCTAATTTTAAAGACAATGATATTAATGGAAAATTGATGTTTTTGTTTTTGATATTTTTATATGCCTTAACTATATTTTGTTTTTTCAAATATGGTGATGTCATTTTACCTGAGTCTGCTTCTGTTGAAGGAGAAAAAACAGATACTCTTTTATGGTTCACCTTTTCAGTAATTTTTGTAGTTCAAACAATTACTCAAGCTTTTCTATATTACTTTTCCTTTAAGTATAGAGGAAATAAAAAAAGAAAAGCATTCTTTTTCCCAGACAGTAATCTTCTGGAAGGTGTTTGGACTGTTATCCCTGCAATTGCTCTTGCAGGAATAATTCTTTATGGATTAATGACATGGACTGAGATTATGACAATAGAAGAAAATGATGAAGCGCTAATTGTTGAGATATATGCTCAGCAATTTAATTGGAAGGCAAGGTACGCTGGTAAAGATGGAGTGCTTGGAGATGCTAATGTTAGATTTCTTCAAGATTTTGGTGGTAAAAATTTAGTGGGTATTGATTCTACTGATCCTAATGGAGATGATGATGTAGTAGTTCAAGAATTACATTTACCAGTTGACAGACAGGTAGTTTTTAGAATAAGATCTCAAGATGTTCTCCATTCAATGTATATGCCACATTTTAGGGCTCAAATGAATGCTGTGCCAGGAATGATTAATCAATTTGCGTTTACTCCAAATGTTACTACTAGAGATATGAGATTAAGAAAAGAAATAGTAGACAAGGTTAAAAAAATTAATAATATTAGATTTGAAAAAAGTAAGGAGTTGACTGCTCAAGGAGATTTTCCTTTAGATCCATATGAATTTGATTTTTTATTATTATGTAACAAAGTATGTGGGGCATCACATTATAATATGCAAATGAAGATCGTAGTTGAAACACAAGAAGAATTTGATGATTGGCTTAATGAACAATTAACATTTAAAGAATTTATTAAATAATTAAAGATGTCAAAAACAGAAACAAGTCATGATGACCATCATGATCACCATCATAAAGAAACTTTTATAACTAAATATATCTTTAGTATTGATCATAAGATGATATCAAAACAATATCTAATTACTGGTTTAATTATGGGTATTGTTGGAATTGCAATGTCGTTACTATTTAGGCTTCAGCTTGCATGGCCTGAACAATCTTTTGGAATTTTTGATCTTCTACTGGGCAAGTGGGCAACAGATGGGGTGATGGATCCAAATGTCTATTTAGCATTAGTAACAATTCACGGAACTATAATGGTATTTTTTGTTCTTACTGCTGGTTTAAGTGGAACATTTAGTAATCTATTAATTCCTTTACAAATTGGAGCTAGAGATATGGCATCAGGATTATTAAATATGTTTTCTTATTGGCTTTTCTTTGTTTCAAGTGTTTTAATGATTGCATCCCTTTTTGTTGAAGCTGGACCAGCAGCAGCAGGATGGACAATTTATCCTCCTTTAAGCGCATTACCTCAAGCTCAACCAGGATCAGGAGCAGGAATGACTTTATGGCTTCTATCGATGGCTGTCTTTATTGCATCATCTCTTCTGGCAGCATTAAATTACATTGTAACAGTTGTTAACTTAAGAACTAAGGGAATGACTATGACTAGATTACCTTTAACTATTTGGGCTTTTCTAGTCACTGCTATAATTGGAGTTATTTCTTTTCCAGTTTTATTATCTGCAGCTTTATTATTAATTATGGACAGAAGCTTTGGAACTTCTTTCTTTTTATCAGATATATTTATTCAAGGAGAGGTTCTCCATTATCAGGGTGGTTCCCCAGTATTATTTGAGCATCTTTTTTGGTTTTTAGGACATCCAGAAGTTTATATAGTTCTTCTTCCAGCCTTAGGGATAGCCTCAGAAGTAATCTCAACAAATTCTCGTAAACCAATATTTGGATATAGAGCAATGGTTTTTTCAATACTAGCAATCGCTTTCTTGTCTACAATTGTTTGGGGCCATCATATGTTTATAACAGGAATGAACCCATTTCTAGGATCAGTATTTACATTTACTACATTATTAATTGCCATCCCTTCAGCAGTAAAAGCCTTTAATTATATAACCACTTTATGGAAGGGAAATCTGCAATTTAACCCTGCAATGCTTTTTGCAATTGGATTAGTTTCTACTTTTATATCAGGTGGATTAACGGGAATAATTTTAGGAGATAGTGCGCTAGATATAAATCTTCATGATACATATTTTGTTGTTGCACATTTTCACTTAGTTATGGGTATATCAGCTCTTTATGGTTTATTTGCTGGAGTATATCATTGGTTTCCTAAAATGTTTGGTAGAATGATGAATAAAAATTTAGGATATGTGCATTTTTGGATAACTGCAATAGGAGCATATGGTGTATTTTTCCCAATGCACTTTATTGGAATGGCTGGACTTCCAAGAAGGTATTATACAAATACTAATTTTCCATATTTTGATGATTTAGCTAATATAAATGTTGTAATCACAATGTTTGCATTAATAGCAGGTGCTGCACAACTAATCTTCTTATATAATTTTATAGGTAGTATATTTTATGGTAAGAAGACAGAGCAAAATCCTTGGAGATCAAATACGCTTGAGTGGACTGCTCCGATCAAACATATGCATGGAAATTGGCCTGGAAAAATACCTCATGTTCATAGATGGGCATATGACTATTCTAAACCAGGATCTAAAGAGGACTTTATTCCTCAAAATATTCCTCTTAAGAAAGGAGAAAAAGAGCTCCAGCATTAACTTTATCTTAAATAATTCAGATATTACAATTAATGTATATTTGATATAATGAACGAAAACATTGATAAAGATCAGGAGATTGATAAGGCACTTAGGCCTTTGAGTTTTAGTGATTTTATAGGTCAGGATTCTATAGTTAAAAATTTAAAAGTTTTTGTTGAAGCATGTAATCAAAGAGAAGACGCTTTGGATCATACTTTATTTCATGGTCCTCCAGGTCTCGGAAAGACAACTTTAGCTCATATACTTGCCAATGAATTAAATGTAGGGCTTAAAGTGACATCTGGTCCAGTAATAGATAAACCAGGAGATCTTGCAGGACTCCTAACTAATCTTGAAGAAAGGGATATATTATTTATAGATGAGATTCATAGGCTTAGTCCTATAATAGAGGAGTATTTATATTCAGCAATGGAAGACTATAAAATCGACATAATGATTGAAACAGGACCTAATGCTAGATCAGTGCAAATCAATCTTAATCCTTTTACTCTTGTAGGGGCAACTACTAGATCCGGTTTTTTGACAAATCCAATGAGGGAAAGATTTGCCATTTCCAATAGACTTGAACATTATGGTGATGACCTTTTATCCAAGATTGTTGAAAGAAGTTCATCAATCCTTGGTCTTAAAATTGATAATAACTCATGCTCTGAAATTGCAAAAAGAAGTAGAGGTACTCCAAGAATTGCAAATTCTCTATTGAGAAGGGTAAGAGATTTTGCTCAGGTTGAGGGTGAAGGTTCAATTGATATCGAGATTACGAAATCATCATTAAAGTCTTTAAATGTTGATAAAAATGGATTAGATGAAATGGATAATAAAATATTATCAACCATAATAGAGAAATATAATGGAGGTCCAGTTGGAATATCTACTTTGTCTACATCTTTATCTGAAAATGTTGAAACAATAGAGGAAGTATATGAGCCTTTTTTGATTCAACAAGGATTTATAATAAGGACACCAAGGGGGAGAGAGGTTACCGAAAAAGGGTATAAACATCTTGGTAAAAATAAAAATAATCAGAGCGGTTTATTTAATTAATCATTCTATATTTGATCATAATATAATGATATGGATAAGAGTAGAGAGAGGAGAGAATCTTTAGTTTATCACGCTAAACCAAAACCTGGAAAAACAGAGGTTGTTCCTACAAAAAAATATAATACTCAACGAGATCTTGCAATTGCATATTCCCCTGGCGTGGCTATTCCATGTCAAGAAATTGAAGATAATAAAGACAATACATATAAGTATACAAATAAAGGAAATTTAGTTGCTGTCATTTCAAATGGAACGGCTGTACTAGGACTTGGAGATATTGGTCCAGAGGCATCAAAACCTGTAATGGAAGGTAAAGCTTTATTGTTTAAAATTTTTGCTGATATAGATGTATTTGATATAGAAATAAATGAAAAAGATCCACAGAAATTTGTTGAGATAGTTAAATCATTATCACCAACATTTGGAGGTATTAATCTAGAAGATATAAAAGCTCCTGAAGCATTTAAAATTGAAAAAGATTTAATTGAAGGTCTAGATATTCCCGTAATGCATGATGATCAGCATGGTACGGCAATGATATCTTGTGCTGCATTAATAAATGCTATTGACTTGGTTAAGAAAAAGATAAAAAGTGTTAAGCTAGTTATGTCTGGGGCAGGCTCATCAGCAATTGCTTGTGCAAAACTGTATGTCTCATTTGGTCTTAAGAAGGAAAATATAATAATGATAGATAGTAAAGGAGTTATAAATGAAAAAAGGACTGACTTAAATGATGAGAAAAAATTTTTTGTTACCAAAAGAAATATAGACACTCTGGAGGAGGCTATGATTGATTCAGACATTTTTGTGGGTTTATCTACAGGAGATATACTAACACCTAAAATGCTCAAAACAATGTCTAAAGATCCAATTGTTTTTGCCATGTCCAACCCTAATCCAGAAATAAATTATGATCTGGCTATGTCTACAAGAAAAGATTTGATTATGGCTACAGGAAGATCTGATTTTCCTAATCAAGTTAATAATGTTCTTGGATTCCCTTTTATTTTTAGAGGAGCTCTAGATGTAAGGGCAACCAAGATAAATGAAGAAATGAAGAAAGCGGCAGTAATTGCTCTTGCTAATCTTGCAAAGAAACCTGTGCCAGAGCAAGTTAATATTGCTTATGGAGAAACTAAAAGACTAGTGTTTGGTAAAGACTATATAATACCAAAACCATTTGATCCAAGACTTATTACTGAGGTTCCTCCAGCTGTTGCAAAGGCTGCTATTGATTCTGGTGTTGCAAGAGAACCTATTGAAGATTGGGATAGATATGTAGAAATATTGGATTCAAGAATTGGGAATGATACTAAATTAATGAGACTAATTCATAGAAGGGCTAAATCTAGAATTAAGAGATTAATTTTTGGAGAATCTGATCAACTAGATGTTCTTAAAGCTGCTCAAATATGTAAAGAAGATGGAATTGTAGAGCCAATTTTAATGGGAAGAAAAAAAGTAATAAAAAAATTGATGAAATCTATAGACTTTAATGAAAAAGTAACAATTATAGATCCTAAGGATAAAGAGCAGGCAAAAAGAATATCTAAATATGCCAAAGTTTTATTTGAAAATTTGAAAAGAAAAGGGAAAACCCAAAAAGATATCAAGCAAATGCTAAGAGATAGAATCTATTTTGGGTCTATGATGGTTTTATCTGGTGATGCTGACACTATGCTAGCAGGTTATTCAAGAAGTTATCCTTCAGCTTTCATTCCAATTCTTAATACAATTGGGAAATCAAAGGGTATTAAAAGAGTTTCTGCAACAAATCTAATGTTGACAAAACAAGGCCCTTTGTTTTTATCTGATACATCTTTGAATATTAATCCTAATGCAGACCAATTGGCAAAAATTGCAATTAATACTGCTAAGACAGTTAAAATGTTTGGAATCGAACCTATTATTGGTATTTTGTCATTTTCTAATTTTGGCTCATCTGATTCTGAAGAAGCTGAAAAAATTTCTTCTGCTATCAAGATTTTACATAAAAAGAATCCAGAAATAATTGTTGATGGTCCTATTCAATCTGATTTTGCATTAAACAAAGAAATGTTAAGGGATAGATTCCCATTTTCTAATTTGAATGGAAGAAAGGTAAATACGTTAATTTTTCCTAATCTTGATTCTGCAAATATTTCATATAAGATAATTAAAGAGTTAGATGACGCAATATCCATTGGGCCAATTTTAATTGGCCTAAATAGGCCAGTGCATATTTTACAATTAGGTGCTTCGGTTGAAGAGATTGTCAATATGGCTGCTATTTCAGCTATTGATTCACAAAGAAGAAAAGTAAGAAATAAATGATAACCTATATTAAAGGCAGACTGATAGAAAAATCACCGACCAAGATAGTTGTTGAAGCAAATGGAATAGGTTATGACATTAATATATCCTTATATACTTTTGAAAAAATAGGAGATGATGAAAATATAACTATATATACTCATCTCCAGAGAAAAGAAGATGCCGATATTTTATTTGGATTTAACAACAAGAGTGAAAGAAAACTTTTTAGGCAATTGATTTCAGTGTCTGGAATTGGTCCTAGTACTGCCAGAACTATTCTTTCATCTATCTCTCCTGTTGAAATTCAGGAAGCAATAATATCAGAAGATTTAAATACAATTAAATCTATTAAAGGTATTGGTCTTAAAACTGCCCAAAGATTAATAATTGAATTGAAAGATAAAGTGGATATATTTGAAAAAAACGATCTAGATTTAGCTCAAGAAAAATTTAATGTAAAATCAGAAGCTCTAAAAGCTC
>Ga0208749_1000204_pt1 | contig 15009 bp, 40 predicted proteins | sample Knorr_S15_td_DCM_FD_185601 | JGI IMG/M metagenome (GOLD analysis project Ga0208749, IMG submission 185601) | Marine microbial communities from Southern Atlantic Ocean transect - Knorr_S15_td_DCM_ad_63m_LV_B (SPAdes) (version 2) | ecosystem: Environmental > Aquatic > Marine > Oceanic | place... | reverse complement strand
CTGGTGGTGGTAAGACCATCTGTATGATTATGGATGCTATCAAGCAGTTGGAAACTGATTCTACAGTTGTAGTCGTTGCACCACGCATATTACTTGCAGAGCAACTATGTAAAGAGTTTATGGAAATACTTGACAAACATTACAATGATGTGTCTGTATTGCACGTTCATAGTGGTAAAGTCAAAGGAATGTATAATACCACAAACCCATTTGAGATTCAATCTTTTTATGAGACAACTATGGGTCGTAAGATTATATTTACAACATATCATTCACTTCATAGGATTGAGGAGTCAGGCATTAATGTTGATACTATCTACTTTGATGAAGCACACAACTCAGTACAGAAAAACTTTTTCCCTGCTACTGATTACTTCTCACAGTATGCAGGTAGATGCTACTTCTTTACAGCAACACCAAAGCATAGTCGTTCTCCTGTCAAGGCAGGGATGAATTGGACAGAAGTTTATGGTGGTGTGATATGTCAAGTACCTGCACCAAAGTTAGTCAAGCAGGGTTACATACTACCACCTAAAGTTAAGGTGTATCGTTCAAGAATACTTAAGAAAGATGAGTTAGTTGCTGATAGAGACAATGAGCAAATGATTGGTGCGATTGACAATCTTGATAAGGACAAAGTATTAATTTGTGCTAAGTCAACCAGACAGATTGTTGCACTTGTATCTCAAACTGATTTTGTACAGCAACTTGCTATTCGTGGTTACTCTTATATGTTTATCACAGCAAAGACAGGTGCTATGATTGATGGAGAGAAGGTCGATAGAGAGACTTTCTTTAATACTCTTAATGAGTGGGGTAGAAACGGAAAGAAGTTTGTTGTATTGCATCACAGCATACTCTCAGAAGGTATCAATGTCAATGGTCTTGAAGCAGTATTGTTTATGAGGTCTATGGATTACATAGGTATCTCACAAACGATTGGTAGAGTTATTCGTAAGGGCGATGCAGACAAAGTATTTGGTCTTGTATGCGTACCAGTTTACTCTAACGTAGGTATTACAACTGCAAGAAAAGTTGAAGCAGTTGTTGATACAATATTCAACAAAGGACAGGCAGCTACAACAATTATTACACGATGAGTAGAATAGTTTTAGTCACAGGTGGATTTGACCCCATACACACAGGTCATATATCATACTTCAAAAATGCAAAAGAGTTATATCCAAACACACCTTTATGTGTGGGATTAAATTCTGATGATTGGTTAATTCGTAAGAAAGGAAAGTATTTCTTACCGATGACAGAGAGAAGAGCGATAGTCAAAGAACTTAAACCAGTTGACTTGACGATTACTTATGATGACTCTGATAATAGTAGTTGCAATGCGATACTAAAGTGTTTACAAATGTATGATAAAGTGGTATTCTGTAATGGAGGAGATAGAGTAAACACCAATGTTCCTGAGTTACAAAAATTCAATGACGATGAAAGAGTTGTTTTTGAGTGGGGTGTGGGTGGCGATAATAAAATGAATAGCAGTAGTTGGATTTTAAATGAGTTTTTAAAACGATGAAAGACACAATTTTATTTGGCGATTGTCAACACACACTAAAAGAGTTTGCACCCAATAGTGCGAGAACTTGTATTACATCCCCACCATACTACGGATTGAGAGATTATGGAACTGCTACTTGGATAGGTGGCGACCCAAATTGTTCTCATAAGAGAGATAGTAAAGTCAAAGCAGAGAATTGTAATACTGGTCATAAGAATCACGATGATATGGCAGGTGTTGGCGATGCCATATACAAAACAGTATGTCCGAAGTGTGGTGCTATCAGACAAGATAGTCAGATAGGACTTGAAGAAACACCAGAGGAATATGTAGAAAAACTTGTAAACGTATTTAAGGAGGTTCGCAATGTGCTTACAGATGATGGAACTTGTTGGGTTAATCTTGGGGATAGTTACTATAATTACAGACCTGGAAAAGGACAAGGATTACCAAAACAAAGTGTCTCAACTACTAAACAAGACTTACCAGATGTGTGTTCTCGCAGAGGAAATCGAATCGAAGGACTCAAAGAAAAAGACCTTATTGGAATCCCATGGCTCTTTGCCTTCGCAATGAGAAATGATGGATGGTATCTGAGACAAGATATAATATGGCATAAACCTAATCCGATGCCTGAGAGTGTGAGAGATAGGTGTACAAAGTCACACGAATATATATTTTTGTTCAGTAAAAATAAAAAATATTTTTATGACAATGAAGCAATCAAAGAACCCGCAAAAGATTGGGGAACAAGAGATAGAACAAACGGAAAATATCACAACGAAGGAACAGGACTATCGCCACATACAGGACTTACAAAATCATATCCAACAAAGAATAAACGCTCTGTCTGGTCAGTAACAGTTAAACCATATAAGGAAGCACATTTCGCCACATATCCACCTGACTTAATCGAACCTTGTATATTAGCAGGGAGTGAGAAAGGAGACACAGTACTTGACCCATTTATGGGTGCAGGAACTACAGCTGCAGTAGCAAAGGCACTTGGTAGAAATTATATTGGTTGTGAACTTAATGAAAACTATGGTAGTCTAATTCAAAAAAGAATCAATGATTATCAACCAGTGAACAAAGTGGCACAAGAACCTTGCATAAACATCTTGGATATTATATAATAGAAGAGTAAACAAAGGAGAATTATGAAGTGTAGAGTACAACTCTATGTTGCAGGTCAAACTTTTACTGAAGAAGTAAGAGCAGTTGACTATCAGGAAGCAAGACAAGTTGCACTTGCAAGAAATCCAAATGCAAGAGTAATAAGTGTTACTGCTGTATTTTAATGCCAAGAAAAGAAAATTATCAAACTTTTTATCCAACTAAAAATCTGACTTTGCTTAATGCAAAGGTAGGACAACCAAATGGTTGGGTATCTAAAGATGGTATGTGGGCTGCAGTTCCATCAAACGGAAGAAAGTTTGCAATCGTACATAACGGTGTCGTAGAACACTTTTCAAAAAACTTTGAATGTGCTATGACATACATAAAAAAGGGAATTTCAAAAGAAAAGAGAGATGCACGAAAAAAACTTAGCAGATAAGTGGGATAGAGGTAGAACTCTCTTACTTGAATCCTTATATAAACCTGACACTAAACTTCGTGGTTGTGCATATAATCAAGATTGTTTTGATGAAATGATTGCAATTCGTGATGAAGTTATTGATTATGTTAGGAAATTGGAGAATCCACATTCTAAACCTTTATCTAAGTGGAGATAGATGAGAATAGGAGTTATGTGTTCTGGAAACGGAACAAATTTCGAGAACATAGTTCGTTCTTGCCGAGAGGATGAAGTTGTATTGATGATATACAACAAAAGAAATTGTGGTGCAAAGAAGAGAGCAACTAAGTTAGGTATCCCAAATGTCTGTATCAAGAGTGCAGATGAGGATGATATTATTAAATTGTTCAAAACCTATGAGGTTGATTTAATTGTATTAGCAGGGTGGATGAGAGTTATATCATCAACATTTGTTAATGCTTTTCCACGCAGAATAATTAATTTACATCCATCATTACTTCCAAAGTATAAGGGATTACACGCTATTGAGCAAGCATTTTATAGTGAAGATGATGTCACAGGATGTACGGTACACTTTGTAAATGAGGAACTTGATGGAGGAGAGATAATTTTACAGGAAGAAGTACCTATACTCAAAAATGATACTATCGAGTCACTCACAAAGGCAGTACAGAGAAGAGAATATTATGTGTTACCACAGGCAATACAGAAGTTTAAGGAGACAACTTTGTGTGTGTTAGATGACAAATAATAAAGCATACATAAAGAAAATAAATACATCAGATTAGATTTTCTTATGCTATCAACCCAATACCGATTAAGATTAGAGGCAATTTGCAAAGACATTGCCTCTGGAAGTGAAGTAAGTTTACCAGATATGATATGGGCAGAAAAGTTGGGGAAAGCAAATACAAGTGCTAGAGGAATGTTAAAACAGGCAAGAAGAATGAAGACAAATCCGAACGATTCTTTTTTGAATAACTTGAATATAGGAGACTCCGATTCAAGTGGTAGGCAAATAAGGGGTTTCAATAGTCCAGATGAAATCTACGATTGGTTCCGACCAGATAGGTCAGATGATTGGAGACAAAGAGACTAGGTATAAGTGCGTAGGCATAAATTTTTGTAACTTTGTATCAGCAAATACAGACACGTTTGGTCTAAATATTTTTAGAATTAGGAGAAACAAGATGCACTAAAACTCCTACATTATGTCATACTAAGTCCAATAATTCGATAAAGAAATGCACAACTTAATTCCACTAAATCAACTCAATGGTTACAATGAGGATAATGATTTAATCACAGAATACTACGAGTGCCTAGTCGAATGTGACGAACAGCAAGCAGAATGTAAAAGAATATGTAAGGAGGTTTTAATTCGTTAATTGTAGTTTACCGAGTTATTAAATGTATCAATTCACTCATCCACCTTAACCAAATTAGCAAAGAAAAACAAACCCTTGACTTTTTAAGTCAGGGGTTTTATAATTGGAGAAACAAATTATTAATGATTAGTCCGTTGTCTTTTGTAAAAAATGTCAGAACTGTATATGATAGGTTCTATCAAAAAAATGTGAAGGAAGTGCAAGTACAATTTCAAAATGAAAACCCTGCTTGGATTCCTTATGACACACTTATTTCGATGATGTCTTGTAAGATACCAAGTGATTATACAGATTGGGAAAATTTATGAAAATATTATTTAAAATTAGAGAGTTTGCGTGGGTGGTTGCAGACGAAATTGCTGATTGGTTGTATCCATATAGAAACAGATTAACACCAGAAGAGCAGTTTGAAATCAGAGTGAAAGACCCTATGAGTGGGGAGAACTTTATGGTTGAGGAAGTCATACAACAGCAGAATGAAAGAATAGAGAGATTACAAGATGAAATGATGACAGTTCAAATGAAATTATCGGAACACGAAGAGAGATTTAAGACAAAAGTTAAGATTAAAAAGGATAGCACATCTGTATCAGGAGACATCAAAAATATCTTTAATTCCTAATATACTAAATAATTCTTAATATAACTTAACTATTGATGAAGGATAAGAAGGCAGCTAAGATATTGATTAAGAGAGCAAAAGCGAACCCAGAATTATATACCGATATGGAAGTGAAATATGCAAAACTAATTAAAAAAACTTTAAAACTTTCCAAAGATGACCAACAACTCTCTGAAAATCAATCGAAATAAAGACGGAACTTTTACCGTTGAATGGGATAAACAAGACCCTGATTGGTCTTGGATGAACAACTTGACATCGAAAGAGATTCAAGGTATTATGGAGAAAGCAATTCACTTAGACCAGAACAAATGATAGAAGAATTTTCAAGTCCATCACTTAATAATTTGAAAGATTCCATCGAGGATGCACTCACAGTTGAGTCTCCACAGGATATTTTGGATTGTATTATGCTTACTTTAAAAAGAAATTCACAATATCATCGTGTATGTGCAAGACACAGTAAAGAAGTTTTAGACTTATTATATGGTGTTGATAAAAGTAAAAATGTGGTTGAACTTAATGCAGCTGCAGAAGATGACCATAGTTGGATAACAGACTCTAAAAAATGGGTAGATTACACAGAAACACCTGATGGTAACATAGATATTGTAGCGAGTGCTACAGACGTTATGAGTGAAGATGAGTTGGTTGCAAATGGTTATCAATTAACAGATACAGGATGGGTTAAAGCATAATGGCACTATCTGAAACTGTCAAGTCAGCATTAAGGGATGCACAAGAGGATTTAAAAAATGCTCTTGCCTGTTCAGCTAGAACAGAAAAACCATTTGTGAGTAAAAACATAGCAGATATGTTGGCACAGATAGACAACTTAATTGACGCAAGTGAAATGCTTGAAAAGATAGAGAATCGCAAAGATGGAGATAGCGGTTTCTTTGGCACATTTTTTAATCACGATTTACCATAGTTATGAAGTATCATCTGTATGACGAAAATTATGACCATAAAGGAGATTTCCAGAACTTAGAGGAAATGAGAAATTATTTGTGTGAATGGAAATACGACAATAATGATAAAACTTATATGGAAGATACGTTTGATTTTATTAAATCTATCAAGTGGCATTGGGATTTAACCGAACATTAAAATTTAATTAAAAACCTAAATAGTATTGTAACAAGAGGAACACATTATGAAAACAATAGAAGACCACATCGAGTTCGATAAGCAAAGGATTGAAGACCCAACAGTTTCATCCGCAGCTAGAAGGCACTATAAAGATGAACTCCATGAACTACAGGAATACGTTGGACATCATAAAAAGGAAATTGAAGCGGGCGACCATCACGACCCAAATGCCTTAGAACTATTTTGCGATTTACACCCTGATGAACCAGAGTGTTTAGTCTATGACGACTAACCTGACATATTAATCGCAAAGTCAAGAGCCTTTTTGGCACTATCAGATAACCTGATTACCCGACTAGATTTAACAACTTGGAAACCGAGTAAGTCTCCGTCTGGGTTTTCGGGTAATCCAAATGGAAGAACTAGAAATATACCTGCATTGGCAACACATTTCCAACCAACATCTACAAAACCTAATTCCCTTAATGCACATTCTAGTTTTAGAGAGTGGCAACCATCAATTAATTTCATACGGATAACCGAACTTTAAATATTTAGAATAGACAAAACTAGATTTGTGTGATATAATATTTGTATGACATCAACAGCACTTAAAGCTTTAACAGCAACAACAGGAACTAGAACTGATTGTTGGAACACCCCACCTGAGTTTGTAGGGGATGTACTAGAATTCTTTGATAACAAACTAGATTTAGACCCCTGTTGTAATGACATCGAGAATCCCAACGTACCCGCTAAAAAACTTTTCGATGAGAAAATGAATGGACTTGCACAAGATTGGGTTGCCGATAGTGTGTTTATGAATCATCCATATAGTAATAGTAAAGAGTGGATACCTTATGCAGTATCACAATACAAACTAGGACACGCAAAAGAGTTAGTCTTGCTGATTAAGATGGATGTATCTACAAGATGGTGGAAGTCAATATCAACCTATCCATTTTTAGCAATTAATAAAAGATTAAAATTTGGAAATGGAAAAGGTGCAGCTCCATTTCAATCAGCAATAGTTTATCTTGGTGCTAGACTTGGTAAGTTTAGACGAATATTCGGTAAATATGGAACCCTTTATATGCCAGTTGTTGAAGTGTCACAAGAGAAGTTGAATCCTCTTGCAGATGTGTTATATTAATAGTGGGGAAACAAACCCACCAACATAAGACTTTCAAGGTAACGGATACCCAGAGGAATACGTTTTTAAGTCGAACTTAAGCAGTTGGTCGTGTTTTGTTTCCTCTCGTCAATTTATTTTAGACCCTTATGTCAACAAGAGCAAGAATAGGTATCTTATTACCTGATGATTCAATTCTCTCAGTATATCATCACTTTGATGGATACCCAGAGGGATTAGGTGTTAAACTTGAAGAACACTACAACACTTATGAGAAAGTTGCCGAACTTATAGATGGTGGCAATATGAGTAATTGCTATTCTGACTCAGTATTTGATGTAGAAACAGGAGAGTTCCACCCAGTTGCAGACCCACAACCCACATATTATGGTGGGGATGATGAAGCACCTGTATTAAGTAAGAACTTTGATGAGTTCACACGAATAGATTGTTGGCAAGAGTACTCATACATTTTCGTCACAGATAGATGGGTGGGTTATGCAATCAAACAAAACTATGATGAGGACTATGAAGAGATTTTAAGTGTAACTGTTGAGGAGGTAGAAATACCAAAAAAGCAGACAGTTGACTAAGTGTCACAAGGGGGTACTCAACCCCCTTTTTTATTGCTATAATAGATGTATAACAAAGAAACACCCCTATGGAAAAAGTAATCGGACAATCAGTTCAGAAAACAAATCAAGTCTTTTTAGAAAGATATGTTGATGACTATTGTAAAGCACTCAATGAGAACTACAAACAGGACACAATCAGAAGTTTAGAGCATAACTTACAACGTGACCCAGAGTGTTCTTATTCAGCAGAGCAACTTGTAAAGATAATGCAAGGTAAAGCAAACCTTGACAGACACAGATACATTGAAGGTAAGAAGTACTACAAAGTAGTCAGAGAAGAGTACAACGAAAAAACTGGTTACTGGAAAGATACCACAGTTCACGCATTTGTGGATAGAAAAACAGGGGATGTTTACAAACCTGCATCTTGGAAAGCACCCGCAAAACACGTTAGATTTAATTTTTGCAACAAAAAAGATTTATTGTTCTTAACTGACCCTAGATGTGTAGGATGGGCAGGTGGATACTTATACTTAAGATAAAATGAAACTATCAATCAAAGAAAAACTAATCTTTATCGCTTCATTCTTATGGATGCTACATTGGGGAACTAATATAGCAAACCTAATTATTGACACATTCTTGTTAAGAAATGGTGTCAGATTATTACCATTTGGACTTTAATTATTACTATATAATCCGTATGTGTTAATATAAGGTAACAGAAGAGAGAGAAAATATTAGTTTAAGCAAACTACTATCACTCAGACAAATGCAACTCAAACACATTGAACACCCCGAAGATACTATCCTTACTGGAGACTTATCAGCAATTAACTGGTTTACTCTACAGGGTAAGGTATCTCTTAAAATAGATGGTTGCCCTGCTATTGTATGGGGAACTAATCCCGAAAATGATAAATTTTTCGTAGGCACGAAATCAGTATTCAACAAAGTCAAGAAGATGATATGTCACTCTCACGAAGAGATTGATATATTATATGCTGATAAACCAGACTTGGCAGATAAATTACACAAATGTTTTGATAATTTAGTCAGAACAGAGAATATCTATCAGGGAGATTTGATAGGTATTGGTGGCGATGACTACTACCAACCTAATACGATTGGGTATCTATTTCCATATAAGATAGAACACAATATTATCATCGCACCACACACAGAGTATATTGCTACAGGAGATACTCTAGTTGATACTCACGCAATACCACTTGACCATATACTTGAGAATGACTTGGACAAAGTATTATATGTTCAATGTAATGCTATTGCAAAGTTTCAACAGTTTGTATTGAATAGATGTCAATTTGCAAAACAAATGGCAACTATGGTTCAGTTTGTTGATGATAAAAAAGCACAACAAATTAAAAAAACTATCAATCATTGTATCCGTACTGGAATACCAATTACAGATGATGTAGTTAATGCTATATCACACTCACATAATATTGACCCTAACTTGATGAGACTTTGGAAGTTAGTTAAGTCAATTAAGATGGATGCACTCAAAAGATGTGAACACGATGGATGGTGGACAACATTTGATGATGATGGCGAAATAGATGGCGAAGGTTATGTAATGTGGAACAGGTGGGGTATATACAAATTAGTAAACAGAAATCAATTTAGCAGATTAAACTTCCTTACAGGAGGAGCTTGGGTCAGTTAAAAAACTGTCACAAGGTATATTGAAAAGTGATATAGACAGACTATAATAAGTACATAACAAAGAAATCCCTTATTATGAACTCAGGAACTTCAAGCACAAAACTCAACGATATGCTTACACAGTTCGTTGACTACGTTGATTCATTCTATGGTCAGAATGACCCACTCTATCCTATGATGTCTCAACAGACTAAACAACCTCTAACAAAGTTAGACATCTACAGAGCAACAGAAAACTACCTATCAATGTGTAGTGATGAGACTAACAAGTTATGCACTTGGGGGGATGGAGACTCTCTTGACAGAGAAAGAGTCAGAGACATTCTACTCGAAGAGTACAACTACAAGTTTGTAGGAGAGTAATATGCCATTAACTCAAGACGAATTACAAACTGTCATAAACCTAGTAGATGCTAGACTTGAGAGACAGTATAATGAAGAATATCAAACAATCCTAGACAAACTTACTGAATATCAATGGAGGTCTTATGATGTCTAAAATTAGAAGTGAATTTCCACAAACACCAATAAATCTGTCTCTCAGAGAAGAGCAGATAAGCACCATACTCTATTGCCTAGAGGGTTACTCACAGGGTAATGATGATACAGAATTAGTGGAAGAGTTAGACGAAATCTTTGAAGTCTTGGAAACTACTGTTGACAAGTTTTACAGTAAGATTGAAAAGGCAAGAGCAAAAAGACCAGAGGAGGAATGGTAATGGCAAGACACTTACTTGTATTAGATGATATGGAATTGACCGCACTCATCACACACCTTGAAGGTCAAAATGAAATGATGTGTGAGTCAAGATTGAACTGTAGTAATCCAAGTGAAACACCTGATAGAGAAGAAGTGCTACTTAATCTTGTATATGAAAAGGCATTTACAATGGGTTGGGATAAACACATAAACCCAAAGGTCGATTTTGATTTAATTAAAAACCAAGATAGGATTTACAAGTACTAATTATGAACCAATTTGACAATTACGAACTAACAACCATAGATTATACATTAAAGTATTATCTTGAACATAATGAAATGCTTGACGATGATGATATTGAATGGTGTAAATTAGTAAGAGAAAAAGTGGATAGCATCATAGTATCTCAAGCAAAGTATGATATGGAGTGTGGTTAGGACAGTTAAATTACTGTCACACCACATTGATATATGGTAAAATCTTTGCTATAATAATAGTAATTACAGAGTTATTATGACCCCCGAAGAAAAGTATCGTGACCTCTACGAACAAATGTATGAATTATGTGACCAACAGGGATGGGGAGACCCATTCTCTTATGCAAGGTCAAGAGAAATCTATATGGCAGGTTTACTTGGTCATAAGGTTGCAGATGACTATGCAGGGGAAGATGCAATAGATGAATTTGGTGGTTGCGAATACAAGTCAACCATAGGTAAGAATGTCAATGGTACATATAATGGTATTAGTGTACAGGATACTTGGGAAGACCAATGCAGATACATCATAGAGGACAAAATTGGTAAGTATGAACATCATTACTATGCAAGATTTGATGGTGGTAGAGTTGCAGAGGTATGGAAGTTAGACGCTAACAATGTATTAAAGATATTGTTACCTAAGATTAAGAAACAGTTTGATGAAGGAACATCACACAAGAAAGACCCTAGAATAGGGGTAAGTATCAGTACAAAACAAATCAAGGAATATGGTACAAGAATTAGATAGTGGTAAGTTAATGTATTCGGTGGGTAACAACGATGAGTGTTACACACCTGACTATGGTGTCAAACCTATACTTAAGTATATTCCAGAGGGTGCTACTGTATGGTGTCCTTTTGATACCATTGATAGTGAGTTTACTAAACAAATATCAAAACAGAATAAAGTTATTGCTACTCATATTAGTATGGGTATTGACTTCTTTGACTTTGAACCAGAGTATTGGGATGTGATGGTATCAAATCCACCTTTTACCAATAAGAGAAAGTATTTTGAGAGAGCATTATCCTTTGGCAAACCTTTTGCCCTGATAATGACAAACACTTGGTTGAATGACTCAGCACCAAAACAACTATTCAAGGATAAGGACTTGCAGTTGTTGATGTTTGATAAGAGAATGAAGTTTATAAGTCCAGATGGTAGAGATAATGATAAGATAACATTCAGTAGTAGTTACTACTGCTATAACATACTACCAAAACAAATTATTATGGAAGAGTTGGATGTGCCACCTAAAAAAGTGTCCACTAAGAGTGGTAGTAAGGCAGTTTTACCACTATAATAGGTATATACAAAGGAGAAACCCCTTATGAAAATCACATCTGAACAAATCAAAAAGGATGTTGAGTATCTCACTAACTTAAAAGTTAATGAAGATGACATCAATGAAATCCTAAACCATTGCGAAAAGTCTGGGGTAGGTTCTGCACAGTATTTTTGTGAAGAATTTGTTTTCATTCCTGACGGAGAAACACCAGAACAAGTCTCAAGATTACACGACCCAGAGTATCTTGACATCACAGAATTTAATTTCCACCATTGGATTGGTAACAACATTGAGGAGGACTACTAAAATGACCACAAAAAACGACAACACTTTCGCAAAAGAAAGAGACAACACTTTCGGATTATCCTATGCAAGAGAGATTTACATCAAAGTCTTAGGAGAAAAAGTTAGAGTCAATGATGAGGGAGACAGATTGAAAACCCTTATAGATGACTTGGGTTGGGATTATCAAAGAATGAGTAGTAGTGGTAGAGAAGTCTATGACGAAATACAGCAACTTCTTGGTGGACTTCCAGAAAACGAAGTTTGGATGGAGATTTAAAAATGGATTCAAAATCATTTACTTACTTTTCACATAACTCAATGAAAGATGAGTTAGTCAATCTCACAGAGAATCAACTTAATGAACTCAGAGCATTTTATGTTGAGAGATTTGTTGACAATATGGAAACAAAGGACTTAGTTTCTTATGTGATGGATGATATGATGAGGTATATGGAATCATTACCAGATAATGAGGTAGTTGATGAGTGTATCAACTATTGGGATGACCACTTTGAGGATGTTGTTGAAGAAATCAAAGAATATGTTGATTGTAAATTCAAAAAACAAATCGAAGAGAGACACCCTTACCTTGATAGTCTATCTGAAGGTAAAGATACTGATGACTATGGTAGCAAAGTTGATGCACTTGTAGATAGTATGAGTGTGACAGTTCAAGAAGAGTCCACAGTACACAGACGCAAGGACTTAGACTTGCTATAATGATAGTATAAACAAAGGAGAAACCCCTATGTCAAAAGAAATGCTATTCCTATGTGATGTGTACGACAAGTACTTAGATGAGAATGATTTACCACATCGTAGTGCAGATGACATTCTTTACGGAGAAAATGCCTGTAAACTCACAGGTAATCAAAAATACTGGTTAGAGAGTTTCATTGCTACTTGGGAAGTTATTGCGGAGCATTGTTAATGATTGACAAACTCACTATTTCAGTTCCCTTTACAGGCGATGAACTGTATGAAACTATCAAACTCTATGACATATTGAGAGATATGGACTTTGAGTTATCAGAAACACAAGTCGAAGTGTTTGAAAAACTACAAGATGCAGAAGTCAACGGAGGATTTTTCTAATGGCAAAAACACAGTACAAAAGATGTCATTTCTACAGTATTGGTAGTATGATGACCGATGAAGAAGTACATCAAGTCTGGGAGATAGTTGGTAATGCACTTGACCGCAATGGTTTCACAGATGCAGACGGAGAACTTTCAATTCGAGTCTATGATGAGACTCTCAAGAAAAACGTAGTCAATGTAATTGACAAATCACTTGAGGTAAAAGGATGAATCAATTTAAAATCGAATGTTCAGAGGTCACTTACTTCACAGTATTAGTTGAAGCAGACACCGAAGATGAAGCAAGAGAACTTGCACACGCAAACATTAATTCATTTGAAGTGGAAGATGAATATGTTTCAGAGTGGAACATTGAAAGTGTGGAGGAGGTGTAATGGACTTACAATCACGCAAAGCAAATATGGTGTATGAAATCGCATCACTTATAAATGATGACCCACTTTCAGCACCAGTATTGATTGAGGAATTAGTTGACATAATGTTTGATGAGCAGATTGACCACATTGAAGATGTCATTGTAAATCATTTTGGTGTGGAAGTCTATGGAGAAGAGACAGTTGAATTACTGTCACAACAATAGTTGAAAACCAACCTATTTGCATTATAATAGGTATATACAGAGAAGAAACCCTTATGACTTCAAAAATGGAAATCAAACCTGATGACGGAACAGCAGTTTTGTACACAGTATCAGAAACACTAGGTATGCACTTCTGGATTGATGAAGATGCAGTTTTGATGTCAGCACCATCATACGCTACTGGCGGTGGTTGTGATATTGACAATGCAATCGCAGTTGAAGATTGGGAAAACTTTGATGAGTTATCCGCACACGAACTCTCACATCTATTTGGTTTTGTACTGAAGATGTGTATTCTCAAGAGAGACTATGTAAGAATCGGTTACTATTCAAAAGTATTCGGAGGTACAGACAATGACTAAAACTAAGACCAAGACCTTTATTATTCAAGAGAGATTTACTGGTTACAATGATGTTTACATTGAAGCAAACTCTAAAGATGAAGCAATGTCTTTATATAATAGAGGTCAGTATAAGTATAGTGACGTAAATCAAGATGATATGTTCTACAACTATCAGTTCGATTCAATTTCAGAAATGGAGGATTTAGATTAATGAAAAGCACACTTAACAGCAAAGACTATGTAACCTTTGCAAGAAGATTTGTCAAAGAGACAGTTGCAACAATGGACATTGAAGAACTCAGAAGTCTTGTCACAAATCAAATCCACGAAGAGATACAGGAAGGAGAGAACACTTATGGTCAGAGTGGTGCATTTGATGAAATGATTGCTTGGAATGAAGATGTGTTCCTTGAAGTTGCAAAAGATTTTAATTTAGAATTGGAGGGAGTATGATTTCAGCATTTTTTACAGGAGTGGTAGTTGCAATACCAACATCAATACTTGCAATGAAACTTCTTAACAGTTCATTATTCATTGATAATCAGGAACTACGGAACATCAATGAAAAGATAAGTATTGTCATTCATCAGATAGATGAGTACAGAGAAGAAAGACTTGCAGAAAAGGAGGAGGTCAACTAATGACTTTTACATCAAACGAACTACTTGACATTGCACACGCACTTGTATGTTATCGTACTGATATGACAATCATTGACCCAAAAGGTAACGGATTGACAGCAGAGCAGAAAGCATTGTACTTAAGACTATCTGATTTAATGGAGAAAGTTTCGGAGGTACGAAATGCCACTCATTAATTTCACAAAGGAAGAACTCTCAAAGATTGAATACTATCTACTTGGAGAAACTGACCCTATCGTGATGGACATTCTTG
>Ga0208749_1000203_pt1 | contig 15015 bp, 16 predicted proteins | sample Knorr_S15_td_DCM_FD_185601 | JGI IMG/M metagenome (GOLD analysis project Ga0208749, IMG submission 185601) | Marine microbial communities from Southern Atlantic Ocean transect - Knorr_S15_td_DCM_ad_63m_LV_B (SPAdes) (version 2) | ecosystem: Environmental > Aquatic > Marine > Oceanic | place... | reverse complement strand
TATTGCACCTTATACTTTTTTTAGTAATTTAATTATATTAAAAATATTTATACATAAGAATGACACCATTATTTAAGTACGTAGTTTTAGAAAGGATATTGAAAGGTCAACTAAATCTTTTTGGATTTAAAAAGGACATTTACTATGTTCCTCTTTCCTAGACAAAATTGAAAAGAAAAAATACCTCTAAAAATTATTTAGAGGCATTTATAATATTTTTATTGAATTTATTTATAAAGTAAAAGTATAATCAAACAGAAAGTTAATAGTTGAATATAATCTCAGGAAATCTAATCTTATTAATTAACCCTTTGTTATTTCTGCTATTAACTAATAGTTAATGTCTATTAGAAAATTCCTGGAATGATTTGACCAGTTGTTATGTAAGCTCCAAATAAAGCTACAAAACCTAACATAGCCCAACGACCATTTACCTTTTCGGCATCTTCAGGATAGGACCCGTAATTGTTATCAATTTGTATGCGTGGCTCAATACTATATATATTTTGACGACCACCGCTTTCAGTAACTTGAGTCATTAAGCCTTAGAACCAACCAGGAATAATTTGCCCAGTAGTTACGTATGCGCCTACAGCTGCAATGAAACCTATCATTGCGGCCCAACCATTAAAACGTTCTGCTTCAGGAGTCATAATTAAGAAAAATAATTTATGTAAATGATTGTAACAGGTAATGTGAAGCTTTGTGAAGTAATCGCTGTTTTCTTTAGTAGTATTGACTCTTTTCTTAATGAATTTCTAATTTCTGACCAGAAATGATACATATATGTGTCATTTCTTAGCTATTCTCCCGGTAATCTTTTGATGAATTTAGTTCAACTAATTCTTCATTTGTTAGTGCAGGTTTGATGTTAAAGTCAATGCTATAATTTTCTCTCCACATTTTCTGAAGAGTAAAAATCGATGTAGTATTTTTCGCTTTACAAATAATAGTTCCAGATCCATTCTGAGGAGTATGAGCTATACATATCAATTCGACCTCTTGTTCAAAATTATTAAATTTGTTTTGTTTTAAATATTCGCAGAATTCATTTGTTGCAAATAGCTGATCTTCTGCATTCTGGAATGACCAGTCAATAACGTATAGCTGCATTATTAAATAAGGGTTTTAATGAAATATAAGTTTAGTTTATTCTTTAATTAATTCAAATAATGAACTCAATTTATTTAAATGTGGGTCGCCTGAGATTCGAACTCAGGACCAGCCGGTTAAAAGCCGGATGCTCTACCGCTGAGCTAGCGACCCATTTAGTAAAATTGAGTACATTAAAAATTATCCCTTTTTAAGGTAAAAAAAACAACTTATTATCCTAACTTGAACAATTGAAATACAATTCTTAACTTATGAAATAAAAAATTAAAAATTCTCTCTTTATTTGCAGTTAAAAGGTAATATATTTAGTAAATAACACTATTAAAAAAAATGTTAAGACTTTCTATCGTTTTATTACCAATATTCGCTGCTGCTATATGGGCGCTTTTCATTGGACTAGATGTAAATAAAAGGGCTGGATTAAAATAAAAAATTTAAATAATAAATTAATTCTTTAATTGTTTGATAAAGAGGTAATTGTAATTGGAGCTGGCCTTGCCGGCAGTGAAGCTGCATGGCAAATAGCTAATGCTGGGATATCTGTAAAATTAATTGAAATGCGCCCCTCAGTTCAAACCCCAGCACATCACACTGAGGAATTTGGGGAATTAGTATGCAGTAATAGCTTCGGAGCTTTAAGCCCTGATAGAGCTGCAGGACTCTTGCAAGAAGAGTTAAGAACATTTAATTCTTTAATTATTAAAACTGCTGATAAATTTTCAGTTCCTGCTGGCGGAGCTTTAGCTGTAGATAGATCTAAATTCAGTAATTTCTTGACAGAGACTTTATCAGCTCATCCCTTAATTGAAATAAAGAGAATTGAACAATTAGATCTTCCAAATAAAGAAACCATTAGCATAATTGCCACTGGTCCATTAACTTCTAATGAACTTGCTATTCAAATAAGACAATTTACTGGTATTGATTCGTGCCATTTTTTTGATGCGGCAAGTCCAATTATTTATGGTGACTCAATAAATTTTGATATAGCTTTTAAGGCAAGTAGATACGATAAAGGTGATCCGGCATACTTTAATTGCCCTATGGATAAAGAAGATTACTTGAATTTTAGGACCCAATTAATTGAAGGAGAGCAAGCTAACTTAAAAGATTTTGAAAAAGAATCTGCAAATTTTTTTGAAGCTTGTTTACCCATCGAAGAGATAGCTAGAAGAGGTGTAGATACAATGAGATATGGTCCTTTGAAATCTATTGGTTTGTGGAATCCAGAATGGGGAGATTTATTTGATAGAGAAAATAGATTAAAAAAAAGACCTCATGCAATTGTTCAATTAAGAAAAGAAGATCTTGAAGGGAAATTACTAAATATGGTTGGTTTTCAAACTAATCTCAAATGGTCAGAGCAAAAAAGAATATTTAGAATGATTCCGGGTTTAGAAAAAGCTGAGTTTGTACGTTTTGGAGTAATGCATAGAAATACTTTTTTAGAATCCCCTAAATTACTTTTGCCAACACTTCAATTTTTGAAAAGAGAAACTCTCCTAGCGGCTGGTCAAATAACAGGAACTGAGGGTTATGCTGCGGCAGCTGCAGGAGGTTTGTTGGCAGGAATAAACGCTTCCTTATTAGCAAAAAATAAAAGTCCAGTAACTTTCCCTAACGAATCAATTATTGGTTCTTTAATGAACTTCATTAGTAATAAAAATGAAATAATGTCAAATCAGAAGAAAAATAAGTTTCAACCAATGCCTGCTTCATTTGGCTTGGTACCAGAATTAAAGAATAGAATAAAAGATAAAAAATTAAGATACAAAGCTTATCAAGAGAGATCTCTAGATGTATTACATGATTTTAAAAAAGTATTGGATAAATCTTTTAAAAAAGTTCATTTATCTGTTTAGATTAATTAAAATGAATTATTCAAAAATTTAAAATGATATCTAATAAAGAAAATTTTGATGCAATTATTATTGGCTCTGGAATAGGAGGATTGGTCACAGCATCACAATTAGCTGCTAAGGGAGCAAAAGTTCTAGTTCTGGAAAAATATGTTATTCCTGGAGGGAGTGGAGGTTCTTTTAAGAGAAAAGGTTATACCTTTGATGTTGGTGCTTCAATGATCTTTGGTTTTGGAGAGAAAGGATATACAAATTTGTTAACTCGTGCTCTAAAAGATGTAAATGAGAAATGTGAAACTATTCCGGATCCTGTTCAACTCGAATATCATTTACCAAACAATTTTAGTATTTCTGTTGATAAGGAATATAAAGAATTTTTTAGGAAATTATCAGATCGTTTCCCTCAAGAAAAAGAAGGGATAAGGAAATTTTATGGAGCTTGTGAAAAGGTCTTTAATTGTTTAGATTCTATGCCCCTATTGTCAATAGAGGATCCTAGCTATCTTTTTAAGGTTTTCTTTAAAGCTCCACTATCCTGCCTAGGCTTAGCTAGATGGTTACCAATCAATGCAGGAGATGTAGCAAGAAAGTTTATTAAGGATTCTGAACTTTTAAAATTTATTGATATCGAATGTTTTTGTTGGTCAGTAATGCCAGCTATTAAAACTCCTATGATAAATGCAGGAATGGTTTTTACTGATAGACATGCTGGAGGTATCAATTATCCAAAAGGTGGAGTGGGAAAGATTGCAGAGAAGTTGGTTTCTGGAATTGAAGCCTTTGGAAGCAAGATTCGTTATAGAGCAAATGTTACTGAAATTCTTTTAAATAATAAAAAGGCAATAGGAGTAAAGTTATCAAATGGAGAAGAAATTTACTCAAATATCATTGTCTCAAATTCAACTAGATGGGATACTTTTGGACTTGATAATAATAAAGGATTAATCAATAGGAAATATTTACCTAAAAGTGAATATAAGTGGTCAAAGACTTATAAACCCTCTCCTTCTTTTGTCTCAATTCATCTTGGAGTAGAAAAGAAAATATTAAGTAGAGACTTTAATTGTCATCACATTATTGTTGAGAATTGGGATGAATTAGAAAATGAAAAAGGGGTCGTTTTTATTTCTATACCTACCTTGTTAGATCCATCTTTAGCTCCAGAAGATAAACATATTATCCATGCATTTACTCCTTCATCAATAAATGAATGGGAAAACCTATCAAGAGAAGAATATCTTCATAAGAAAGAAAATTATTTTTTATTTCTTGTTGAAAAGATTTCTAAGATAATTCCTAATCTTGAACAAAATATTGATCATAAAGAAATTGGTACTCCTAAAACTCATAGAAAATTTCTTGGAAGATTTCAAGGTAGCTATGGACCAATTCCTAATAAAAAGTTACTTGGGCTTCTTCCTATGCCATTTAATACTACAAAAATTAAGAACCTCTATTGCGTTGGAGATTCATGTTTTCCTGGTCAAGGTCTAAATGCAGTTGCTTTTAGTGGTTATGCTTGCGCTCATAAAATAGGTTCAAAACTAAATATAAATAGTTTTAAGTTACCGGAGTAATAAACTCAAAATAAGATGACAGAAAAGTTTAAAACTCTTTTTATTGTAAAAACTTCATTAATTTCATTATATCTAGCCCTAACAATTCCTATACCATTTATTTCAAATGACAAATTAAAAATATTCTCAATAATACTATTTTTCTTAGGATTATTTTTAATTCTTAATATCACAAATGATTATTTAGAAACTAGTAGTCAAAAAATTATATATAAGTCAAGCTTTCTTTCTAAAACTTTTGGGAAAAAAAATTGGGAAATTTTGTGGACAGATATAAAGTTCATAAAAGCTTTGCCAACTAGCCAGGGCAGTAAAGTATATTACTTTGTTAATAATAAAAATGATAATTATCTTTTACCTCAAAGGTTGGAGAATTATGAAAAATTTTTATTATTAATTACTAAAAAAACGGGACTTAATGTTGAAGGGTTTTCATATATTTCACCTTTGTGGACATATAGGTTACTAACATTCCTTTCTTTGCTAATGATTCTTGGTGAACTGATTGCTTTTGTAATTTAGATATTATCTATGCTGAATCTATAACCTTGTTGCCTTACAGTAGTTATTCCTCCTCCATCACCTAAACCTGCCTGCTCTAGTTTTCTTCTTAATGTCAGAACTTGAGTATCTACTGATCGTGGACCTCCACTGAAAGGAGGCCATGCCATCCTTAAAAGCTCTTGACGGCTTCTTACCATACCTGGAGGCATTAGTAACGCACAAAGCAAAGCAAACTCTCTTGGGCTTAATTCTACGGGCTTCTCACTTAGAGTGACTTGTCTTAAAAGAAGATGAACTTCTAATGGGCCAACTTCAACTTTCTCTTGTAACCCTATTCTCCCTCTTTTTAAGAGAGTTCTGCATCTCGCTGCTAACTCTTCTAGCCCAAATGGTTTTCTCAAGACATCATCAGCTCCTTCGTCTAACAAACTAACTAATGGTTCAACACCGGATCTTGCTGTTAGAACAATAACTGAACATCCAAGTTGATGAGCCAATCTCATCGCTGTATTTTGTTCAAGGATCTCTGAACTTACTAGTAAGTCAGGTGACTGTTCCCTGCATAAATCAACTGCTTCTGCAGCTGATCCAACCGCAGCGGCTAGATGTCCATCTTGACGAAGTCTTTGCACTAAGACAGTTCTTAGTGTGGGGTGAGGTTCAACAACAAGAACTCTCGAAGGAGTTTGAGAGTTAGCAGTCAATTGATAACTGCCAGGGGTTGAAGCTAAGATTTGCTCAGTTGATTGCATTCTTAATTACTGTTGGTCCAGGCAATTTTTTATCATCCTTAATAAGGTATAACAAATGCCAAATAAAAATCTGATTTTATCGAATTATGACATCATTTGAAAATCCAAAAGCAATTCGTCATTTTCAATCAATTTGTGATTGTTGCCAAGACTTGGTTACACGTTTTCATTCACCATCAGATCTTAAATTATTTAGTGACGGTTATCTCCAAGCCTTAAGGAATTGCAGCAGTTTAGAGAAAGTAGATTTGCATAAATTAGAAAGATTAATAGAACGATGGATACTAGATCCATCTAGTTTTATAGATCCAGGTGGAGGCGAAAATAAAGGATTTTTTGATAAAAAAGTAATTTAAAATATTAATTTTTATTAACTAATATCAGTATTTATACTTAATTGATTTTCCTAAGAAGCTAATTCAACTTCGATTTTTTCTTTTAAAGCCCCAGAATTGTACATTTCGATCAGAATGTCTGAGCCCCCAAGAAATTCTCCTTTTAAATAAACTTGAGGTATTGTAGGCCAATCTGAATATTCTTTAATTCCCTCTCTTATTTCGGGATCACTTAAGACATCAAATGTATTAAATTCGACTCCCAAAGAATTAAGAATTTGTACAACATTGTTGGAGAACCCGCATTGAGGCATTAATTTAGTTCCTTTCATGAAAACCATAAGAGGATTAGAATTAATTAAATTTGTAATTTTATCTTTAGTTGAATTTTGCATAATTTAATTAGGTGTTTCTGTTTTTAATGCCAGTGCATGGATAGCCTCTGAGGCTAATTCTTCTTTAAGAGCAGAATAAACTAGCTGATGTTGTTTAACTAATGATAATCTATTAAATTCAGAAGAGATTACAGTTACTTGTAAATGATCATTACCTTTTAAATTCTCAACTAAAACTTCCGAATTCGGAATTTTTTTAGCAATTAAGTTTATAACTTCTGTTTTTGTAATCATGATAAATATTCTAAAATCCTTTATAAGATGTACTAACAAAGCCAAGTTGAATTAAATCATCATATGCTTCTTTACCTTGAGGGCTATTAGGAGACATTAATCTAATTATTTCAACAAGTAATGGTACTGCAACTTCAGGTTGTTCTTTTCTTTTATAAAGGGAAGCTAATCTTGAATTAGATTCCGCCCAGAGTTTTAAAGACTCTCTTCCTTTCTTATCCATTTCTAATGGTATTCTTGCATCTAAACCTCTAAATGAACTATTTAGATCTCTATAAAACCCTGATAATTGTTTAGCTAGATTCCTTGCCTTGTCATAATTTTCTTTAGCTTTTTCGAAATCACCTTTTGCTATTAAGTTATCTCCCTTATTTAAATAAGCTTTGACATTAGTAATTGTAAGGTTTTTATTACTAGTTGATAGAACCTTATAGTTTTTCGTATCGTCGCTTTCGTTGGAAGGTTTTTTATTTCTTGAAATAACCTTATCATCTCTTAAATCTTTGCTTCCGGAATTAGAGCAACCAGTTAAGGGAAAAATTCCAAAAATTACAAAAATAACTGTAATGAATTTTAAGAATCTCATTTTCTTTTGATTTATTCAATTTAATACTAACTGATTATGGATTCATCTACCGACATTTTCTAATGCTATCTTTTCAGCCTTAATCATTCTTTTATTCAAAATTTCATTAAATTCTTTAATAGATAAATTTATATTATCATTCATAAATAAAGGTTCTCCGAAGCATAAACAAAATTTACCTCTAAATCTAGGCGATATGCTGCTGTAAGCAATGCCAATGGGAATTATAGTTATGGAATTTGCTTTCTTTGTTGCTAATCTCGCTAACCTGTAAAGACCTTCCTTGAGGGCTAATCTTTTTCCATGCTTATTAATCTTACCTTCAGGGAAAACTACAAGTTGCTTTCTTTTTGCTATTAGATTGACTGCATATCTCAATGCAGAGAGAGAAGGAGATAGTTGATTTATTGAAAAACAACCAAGTCTTTTTAAAAACCAACCTTGTACTCCTTTCATTTCAGATTTTGTAACCATAAATCTACAATCCTTTTTAGTTACTCTTCTACCCATAGCCATAGTGAGGACTAATCCATCCCATCTAGATCTATGAGTCGGAGCAAGAATAATTGAAGAGTTTGTTGGGATAGACAAACTATTTTTAATTATTGTCTTTTCATTAAAAAAAACATTCATAACAATATCTTGGGTTACAAACATTGCTATATAACCCAAAAAGGGATTAATACCGTACCAAATATCAAGGGATTTTTTCTTCAAGTTCAATTAACTATATATTAATAATTTATAGGTTTGTAATTTTTTATTAGCTATTATTGGGCGGTTACTAGATTGTCCAGAAACTAAGATCCTTTTAAATTATGGCTACTTTAGGAGTGAATATAGATCATATCGCGAACGTCAGGCAGGCTAGGAAGACAATTGAGCCAGACCCTGTTCAATACGCTTTCTTAGCAGAATTAGGTGGAGCAGATTCAATAACAGTTCACTTAAGAGAAGATAGAAGACACATACAAGATAGAGATGTATTTATTCTTAAAGAAACTATCAAAACAAAACTCAATTTAGAAATGGCTGCTACAGAAGAAATGCTAGTGATCTCTAAAAAGCTTCTTCCAGATTATGTAACGCTTGTACCAGAGAAAAGAGAAGAAGTAACGACAGAGGGAGGCTTAGATGTCAAAAATAATGAGAAACATCTCAGAAACTTTGTTAAATCTTTAAAAGATTCAAATATTCAAGTGAGTGCATTTATTGATCCAGTTTTTGAACAGATTACTTATTCAAAGGAAATAGGTTTTGATTTTATAGAATTACATACTGGTAAATATGCCTATTTAAATGGTGAGGATCAATATAAAGAGCTCCAGAAAATTATAGAATCTACTTATGCAGCAAATGATATTGGATTAGTTGTTAATGCTGGACATGGACTAAATTACCAGAATGTAAAAAAGATTGCATCTATTAACAATATGAATGAGTTAAACATTGGCCATAGTATTGTTGCAAGGGCTCTAGCGGTAGGGTTAGAAAAGTCTGTTCGTGAAATGAAGTCCCTTATTTCATTAAATTAAATTAAATTAAATTTCAAAATGACAACATATTTCTTCGTTACTGCAAGTGAAAAATTTTTAACAGTTGAAGAACCACTTGAAGAAATTCTGAAAGAGAGGAATAGGAATTATAAGGAAAATAATAAAGAAATAGATTTTTGGCTTTTAAAAAATCCATCTTTTTTAAAAACAACTCAATTTGTTAATCTAAAATCAAAGATCCCATCCCCTCCAGCAGCTGTTTTGTCAACCGATAAAAAATTTATAACTTTTTTAAAGCTTCGTTTAGAGTTTGTTGCTGTGGGGGAATTCGAATGTCCTAGTGCAGAAATAACAGATCCATTTAAAGTTGAGTAATCAAAACAACTAATAAATTGCTCAATATTTATAAGTCAAACAAAATTGAAGTAATTAGTGATCTTTTAGCAGAAGAATTAAAAACATGTCCTCCTTTTATTACAGAGCAATTAGAAATAGCTGTTCCTAATTATTTTCTGGGTCAGTGGTTAAGGGAACAAATAACCATAAAAAACCAAATAAGTGCTCTTTACGAATTAAAGACAATATCAAGTTATACCGAGTCATTATTGACAAAATTTTTTCCTGAAATTGATATGGGCTTATGGAATTTCGAGTCAATTAAATGGGGCATTATTGATTCCTTAGAAGAATTAAATAGCTTTAATGAATCATTGCCACTTAGAAATTGGATTAATAAATATTTGGATAATAAAAAGACAATTGATGGAGATATATATAATCTGACAAAAAAGATCACGAATAATTTTATTGATTATCTTATTTTTAGACCTTTAATGATTGCTGAATGGAATAGATATGAAATGAATTCGCTAAATCTTTTTAAGAATTTAAAGTCAAATCAATTTTGGCAACCTATTTTATTTAAATTATTAGAGAAAAAAATATCTGAAAAACCTTCTTGTTTATATATGATTGAAGTGATAAAGAATTTAAGAAGATTTAAAGACTTTCAATGTAAGATACCAAATCAAATTTATATTATTTCCGATAATAATTTATCTAAATTACATATTAATTTTTATTCAGAACTTTCGAAATTTACTAAGGTAAATTTATATTTATTATCTGCAGGAGATAATTTATGGAACAGAATAAATTGTCTTGAGGGAGAGTTGGAATTTGATGATTCTCAAAGTAAATTTAATTTAGAAAATAAAAATATTGAAAAAATATTTGGTAAATTTGGAGCAAATTTTCAGAAATTAATTGAGGAAAATATTTATAAGGAAGAGATAAATTTAAAAAATAATTTAATATATATTGATCCAACAATTAATTTTTCTGAGAAGGAAGACATTTCTCTGCTTAATCAAATACAAAAAAGACTAATTGATAATAATAAAAATGATTTTATAGTAAATGAAAAGGATGATTCAATAATACTTGTTGAGCATTTTAATCAACTAAGTCAATTAGAATACTTAAGAAATAAAATATTAGAAATACTGGGCTCTTGCGAGAATATTAAATATAGTGATATTGCTGTTTTATCTCCACAAACTAGTCAAATTAAACCTTATCTAAGGTATATCTTTAATAATGAGTTAATTAATGGTGAAAAGATACCTTATTTTTTTATTGATGAGGATAATGATTATTCTTCAGACATATATAAATTTTTAATTGACATCACTGAAATAGCAAATGAGAAAATTACACTTGAAAAAATAGATTATCTTCTTTCTAAAAAAGTAACTCAGAACATTTTTGATTTTCATATTACAGAAAAGGATGAAATTATTTTGTTACTTACACAAGTAGGTTTTCATTGGGGATTAGATGAAAATGAAAGATTAGGTGAAGAAAAAAATACACTAGAGTGGTGTATAAATAGAATTACTTTAGGCTTTATTTATGATAGAGAAGTCAAGTTAAGTACTTTTAATCTAAAACCATTTAGCCCAAAAAATATAAGTTTGGATTTAAATAAATGGGTTAAAATACTACTTCAGTTGAAAAAATACATTAATTTGCTTAGGGGATCTTTTTCTTACTTAAGTTGGGTTGAAAAGATAAATTTTATATTAAAAAATATTGCTGATTCTAATGCTAATTTTAATCTAGAAATAAGTGAAATAAATAGAATTCTTGATAATCACGCAAAAAGTTTAATACCTGATGATCTGATTGTGTTAAATGTTTTTAGAGAGATATTAATTTCTTGCATAAATAAAGCTAAATATCAAAGTCAATCACGTATCAACAAGATTCTAGTAAGTGACATTGAGAATGCAAGGCACATTCCACATAAAGTAATCTTCCTAATAGATATGAATAGTGTTTATTATCCAAAATTATCAAAGAATGAAAATATTAATTTATTAAATAATAAATATAACCTAGGAGATCCATCAGTTTTTGAAAGAGAGAAATATTTTTTTCTAGATTTGTTGATTGCCTGTAGAGATAAATTTATAGTTTCTTGGGTAAAGAATGACAAAGGCAATAAAAAATTAGATGTTTCTTTTCCTATAAAAGAGCTAATTTCTTTTTTTGATAGTTTTTTAACCAAAGGCCAAAGAGAACTAATAATCAAAGATTCTGATTTAAATAAAAAGGAAATTATTGATCTTGATAGTTCTAAAATTATTAAAAGTAATTATTCGTTAATAGACAATATAGATTGGAAAGAAAAAAAATATGATATTAAAAATTACAAATTATCAGAATTAATTTATTGGTTTAAAACTCCACAAAACTATTGGCTTAATAAAAAGAATATTTCTCCCAAGGGAATATTTATGCATCATCCAGACGAGGAGTATGTAAGCAATTTGCAGAAGTCACAATTAATAACTAAGGTAATCCAGAAATTAGAGATTGATGACAATAAAATTATTGATTATTTAAAAAATTTGAATATTAATGATCAATTGGTTGAAAATGGAATTATTACGCCTAAAAATAGTGTTTTTGCAAAACAAAATGAAATTAAAGAGTTAGTAAGAAGTCTTTCTGGAAATTTGAGTCAACATAATAAAATTTATAGAATTTACGTTAAATCAAACTCAAATAAAGAAGAATATTTCATGTCTGATGACACCGTAATTGAATTAATTCATTCGAAACTAAATTTCAGGCGTTTGTCAGAGGCTTGGATAAAATTACTCTTTATTTCTTCTTTAAAGAAGAATATACAAAAGACTAAAGTAATTTTTAGAACAGAAAATCAATATAAATCTCAAATTATTCAATCTCCCGCAGCAATTGATTCAAATCTGATTTTGGAAGAATACATAAATGTTTTTAAGAATTCTGCTGAAAAATGTTTACCCATACCTCCAGAAAGCTCTTATAGATATGTAGAAGCAAAATTAAAATCAAGAAATGAGAAAAAAGCTTTTTCAGATAGATGGATTGGTAATAAAACTTTTTCTAAAGGAGAAAGAGATAATATCGAAATGAAAATATGTTTTGGAGATAAAAAAGAACCAGATTTCTTTTTTGCAAATAGTAATTTTGATGAATTATCATTTAGATTATATGGCCCTCTAATTGAAGCATTAAAGAAATAAATAATGAGTAAATTTCAGTTAAAAGTTTTTTTTAAATCTGCTTATGAAATAATACTTGTTTTTTTACAGTTTTTTATTATTAGTCTCCATTTCTTTAAATGGGAATTAATTCCAAAAAAACAAATTATTCAAATTAGTCCTATATCTTATTTTATCGGTATTTTAATTATCATAATCGCTTCCCTAATAATGTTTGTTGCAATTAAAGACTTAGGTAGAAATTTATCCCCTTTCCCAAGACCAAGAAAAAATAGTAATCTCGTGAGAACAGGTATTTATCGATTTATTCGTCATCCTATGTACTATTCTTTAATATTTATTTCCTTTGGCGTTTTTATAATAAAGCTATCTATTTATTATTTATGTTTATTAATAAGTCTGGCTCTGATATTTAAATTAAAGATTGTTTTAGAAGAGCAATATTTAAACACTAAATTTAAAAATTATTTACTTTATAGAAATGACGTCAAATATTAATTAAATAAAGATATGGATATTAATCAAATTAAATTAGATAATAAGTTTAAATTAGTAGAAGCAAGTGCAGGAACTGGCAAAAGTTTTACTTTGGCTCATTTAGTTTTAAGAAATGTTTTGGAGAAAAAATTTAAACCAGATGAGATACTCTTATTAAGTTTTACAAAAAATACGTGTTCTGAATTACGAGAAAAAATACTTTCAAGATTTAATAATTTAAAATTATTTTTGCAAAATCATAAGGGAACTGAGATAGATAATACTCTTCTGGATTGGTATCTAAAATTTAAGGAGAAGGAAAAATCTAAGGAAAAAATTATATCTGAAATTGATAATTTTGTTAATGAAATTTATAAGTTAAAAGTAACTACATTTCATGCTTTTTGCAATAATATTATGGATGAATATAGTATTGAAATTGGTTTAACTCAAGATTCCTCCATTGAGAATAATATTGATAATTTGTATAAAGATTTAATAGATAATTTGTGGATTGATGATTTTCTAAATCTTCATCCAGAATTAATTTCAGCAGTTAGTAAAAAAAAAATAAGTTCTAGATTTGGAAGTAGACTCAATAAGTCATTTTTTGTAGGAATTTTAAAAAATATTGATCAAGAAAATATTTGCAAAATTCAAATAAATAATAAATATAAGAATATTGATATAACCGATTATTTAAATGAATTTTTGAATTTTAGTTGGAATGAATTTTGTGTTGAATGGAATAAGAAAGGAAAAGAATTATCTTTGCAACTTATTGAGTTAGGGAAATTAATTAAGGACTCTGGAGGTAAAAGTCAAATATATTCTGCAAAACCAAGAAATGATAAGTTTAATCAAATAATTTGTTGGATTGATGAGATTAACAAAAGGCTTGATTCAAAAGATATAATTGAACTTATTCATGATATTTCTAATGATGATCTTTTATTTAAATATTTTTATAAAGAAAATATATCTAAAGAAATTAATAAACATAATCTGAAATTAGATTTTACCAAATTTAATTTACTACAAGATAAAATTTATAAAATAAAAGAAGGGATCTATACAGAAGTTGTAAGAATATTTACCCAATTAGCTTATATAAAATTAATTGAATTAAAGAAAAGCGCTTCTGTTTTTAACTTCAATGATCTTATAAAGACTATAGAAAATACATATCTAGATTCTGACCTTAGTAATAATAGTACTCTATCTCAAATTCAAAATCACTTTAAATGTGTCATGGTAGATGAGTTTCAAGATACAGATAATATTCAATGGAATTTAATAAAAAAGTTCTTTAATACAAAAAATCATTTTTTACTTTGTGTAGGTGATCCAAAACAAGCGATCTACAAATTCAGGGGTGGAGATATTGAAACTTATTTAGATGCAAGATCTAATGCAATCGAAGTTTTTAGTCTTACAGATAATTATAGATCCTCGAAAAAATTACTGGATGTTATTAATAAACTTTATAAGAATGGACTTAAAGAATCAAAACTAAAATATAATAAACTAAACTCTAGAGTTGATAAAAATATTAATTCTGAATTTGAATCTAAGGATGTATTTGAAATTGTAGAATTTTCAAAAAAAGAGATTGATTTAGAGGATCTTGTAACTAGTTACATAATTGATTTTATTTTAAATAATAAAGAAATTGATATTAATAAAATTGCGATCCTCACCTTAAACAATTCACAATGCTTAGATTTGAAAAATAAATTAATTCAGTATAATTTGCCATGCAAAATTCAAAATAAACAAAATATTTTTGATACAGAAGCAAGTAATCTATTGCTTTTCTTCATTGATTGTTTATTGCATCCTAGGATTTATAAAAATATAACTTTGTTTGCTGCTTCAAAATTTATAGAAATTGATTTAGAAGAATTAGATAATGATGGAATTAGTAATAAGTTAGAAATTTTAATTAATAAATGTATTACTTGGTCTCAGCAACTAAGAGAAAAAGGTTTTTTAAATATTGTTAATGAACTTCTAATAAATTATAAATCATCTTCGATTATTCGAGATTCAGATTTAAATTCAAATTTATTTCAACTTTCAGAAATTATTGAAATAGAATTAATCAATAATGATTTTAATCTCAATAAAGTT
>Ga0208749_1000202_pt1 | contig 15021 bp, 6 predicted proteins | sample Knorr_S15_td_DCM_FD_185601 | JGI IMG/M metagenome (GOLD analysis project Ga0208749, IMG submission 185601) | Marine microbial communities from Southern Atlantic Ocean transect - Knorr_S15_td_DCM_ad_63m_LV_B (SPAdes) (version 2) | ecosystem: Environmental > Aquatic > Marine > Oceanic | place... | reverse complement strand
GTCCAGTGTGTATTCCCGATGTTGTCATTGCAGCACCAATATTAATGGTGAAGTTATTTGTGTTAACAACACTCTTAATTCCATAATATCTCTGGGCATCAGATGGGAATGTAATATCACCATCACTGGTACTAAAAGCAATGCCCGTCAACTTAATAACACTGGAAGTTGTTAATCCATGTCCACTACCTGAAGTAATTGTTGCAACCCCAGATATATCATCATATGATACGGATGTTATTGCAACATTACCCCCAGCTTGATTACCATAAGCGGTAAGGGTAGTAATACCATTTGAAGGAGTTCCATTAATGTATGAAATAGTTCTTGGTGCATAATATCCAGTTCCACTATCCACAATAGCAAAACCAGTAACTATTCCTGCCTCTGCTCTGTTTATTACTCCCCCAGTAACATATTGGTGTGCAAAGGTAGATACACCAATAAAGGCTCTAAAAGTGTTAGTAGTTGTACCAGATAATACATCAAAACCAGTTACATTCCTACCATCCATAATGGCAGTATCAACACCAGCTTGCACCAATCCCCCACTAACATATTGTAAAGGTTGTGTACTAATACCAGCATCGACGGAAACGTTGTTGGCATCAGGGATGTCAACGATTGGATATGCGTCTTCTCTCCATGTATAAGTTGATATTCCGTTGTAAACCTGTACTTGTTTAATAACTAAACTTCTACTTTGATTAGTAGCAGTACCGATATAATGCCCACCACTTACTTGAACAGTTGCAATTCCAGTTACATAATCATATCCAAATACAGCAATATTCCTATTAGGAGAAACAGGAGTAAAAGTAAACCCTGCCCCTGTTATTCTAATTCTATCTCCCTCTTCAAATCCGTGAGATGTTGCACCAGTAAAAAATGTACAGACACCAGCAATATGGTTATAATCTGCAGTACTAATAGCAACTGCACTTCCCGATGAAGTTCCAAGATACGCAGTTAAAGCAGCACCAGTACCTTGAGCCGATCTAATACTTATCTCAGGAATAGAGTTATATCCTTGTCCCTTTCCTTCTAATTTTACAAACTCAACAGTTCCAGTTGATCCTACACCTACTCTAGCAGTAGCTTTAGTGGGCAAGTAATACCCAGAACCAGTTTGAAGTCCTACTTTATTAATTCTTCCCGCCCTTGGTACTCCACTCAAGAAATTAATCTTGTTTGAAGTATTATCTACAATTTCAAAATCCAATCCTGGCGTTTGTACTACATTATTGATTAAAATAAATGGATTATTATTAATATCTACGCCAGTATTAACATTATTATAAACCGAAGTAACTAATCCAAGGTTCTCTGTTAGAGTAAATTGAGTTCCAGCAACACCAGTAAATTCTAATGATATATCATCTAAAATTGTATTTTTATCTGCAACATCAAATGGATCTAATTTTCTAGAAAATAATCTACCAGCAAAGGAAGATCCAGTTAAAAGACCAACTGGCCCAGTTTTTCCGTAAGGAGCATCGCTGAAAAATATATTATCATCTACAATATTATAATCACCAGAAAATACAGAATATGCAATACCAGCAGAACTATGATCGGTTGCTATAGTACCAAAAGCACCCCTCTCTACAACAACCTGTGATTGTGTAGATGTACTAAAAACTGGATAATATCCAAGTCCAGCTTTAAATATTACGACATCGGATATAGTTCCAACACCACTAATAATGGGGTAGAATACCCCCTCTGTTAATGGAGATGTTGTACCTTCTATTTCTATCTTTGGAGGATTGGTTTTTGCGTATCCAGCTCCACCAGCTAAAACCTCTATATCGCTAACTCCGTATACAGAGTTGAAAGTAGGTCTTAGTAAAGCTCCTTGTCCAGGCGTAGTCCTTGGCATTTTACTTTACTTCCTCTATATGATGTTAATGGAACTGCTACAATAAACCCTAGTAACACCAGTACCGTCCCTGATAATACTAAAGGTTAATATGTCATCATTTGCTGTTGCAGGTGGAGGATTACCACCAACCCACTTAACACCAGAGGCAACTGGCGCACCATTGACATTTACTGAATCTCCGTATGTATAACCAATTCCAGAATTATTAATAAGGGTAACCGTTGTTGCTTTGCTATTTGCACCACTAACATTGGTGAAATCCCATGTAACAACAGAAGTTGTAAATCCACCCAAAACAACCGATCCCTGATTCACATCAACTGTGAATGTACCGCCTGCACTTACACTCAAATTATCACTAAAGTTACCTACAACTTTCTCTGTAATATCTGCGTTAAAGTTTACTTGATCCGTTAAAGTACTAGTACCACTGACTAAAACATCACCCTGAACATCTAGTCTACAAGTTGGAGCAGTAGAACCTATTCCAGTATATGCGTTTTTATCAACAACAAATGACTTTGAATCGGTAATAGATTGATCGGATACTCGCAACCCATGTGCATTACCTTGTGTGATTGACCATATAGTAGGTTTTTCATTCGAGAATGATTTGACCTGTAGTTGTGAAGTGGGAAGTGATGTTCCAATGCCGACCATCCCGTCTGCTTTGATTCGGAACATTGTTGCTGCAGTTCCAACCTCAATAGGGCCATCTGTAATTGCACCAGGCTGTTGAATGGTTATCTTACCAATATCAGCATAACTTGATGTTACAACACCAGATGTATTGACATTTATATCGTCTGCAACACTCTTTGCGATTCCAGCAGCAATCGATGTCGTCGCAATACCACAATTAGTAGAATAACCAGCAGTAGTAGCGTAAGAAACGAAACTTAAAAGGTTAGCACCGTCTCCAAACGTTTCATAAATTTCACTAAAATTACTATTAATTTTTATAGTTCCTGCCAATAGGGTATCACCCGTGCCGTCATTCGGAGCAGAACCAGTACTAATTCCCTGTTTAGACATTATTTAAAACGTTTTTCTTTATTTATAGTTAATATGGAGGGTTGTCATCGTGAGTTGCCAATGTGGTATCAGCACTCGTCACATTTGAGTTCATTCTGTTGGTATCATAATAGAAATTATTATCTACCATTTTTTGTGGTACAGCCTTTCTATCTTGAACAAATGTAGTGTCACCAATCTGTTTAACTTTAAGATATTCAGAATTAACTTTGACAATATCTCCTTTAGATAATGATCCAATACCCGCAGAAATTGTGACACCTTGATCACCAGCCCCAAGAGCATTTGACACTGTTATATTTAACTTCTTATTCTTTATAGGAGTTTGAATTATGTTGTCAATCATAATCAAAGCATTCTTAGTTGGATCCTGAACTTTAAGAAGATGAGTTCCTGTTCCTAATCCAACGAAATTAAATGGCAATGATGTGGATAATCCAGCAACTCTGAACTTAAGGTCATCAACCTTTTGAATAAACAATTCATCAGGCATAACATCAGTACCCAACTCTGTAGGAGAAAGGAATATGTTGTCTGTTGGTGTAGATCCACCAATATATGTACCTGCAATGGATATGACATTGGTAGAAGCATATCCAGTTCCGCCAGTTGTAACACCGATATTAGTAACATCTAAATTACCATCTCTAGTAATGTTAAATCTTGCCCCACTTCCAGAACCATCATTTGTAGATGGAACATCAAGATACGATGTCTGAACACCTGTTCTTGTACCAGTAACTTTAGTAACTGGGAATGTAAGATCGTTTGCAGGGGTAGCACCACCTAAATGGGTTCCAGCAATACTTACATTGTCACCAACAAAATAACCAGACCCACCAACGGTCAATACAACTGCAGTTGATATTGCAACTCCTGTTGTCTGATCAAAGTCAAACTTAACTTGGAATCTAGCACCAGAACCTCTGGTTGATATGCCAGGCAACCCACCATCAATATTACCAAATCCATACCACCGATACACAACTATTGGGAAGGAAGTAACAGCTGTTCCTGTTACAGGGCCTGGAATTTGAACGTTAAATCCATTTTCAAACATCGCACTACCACCAATACCAGATGTTGTGGCAGCCATGATGATATCTTTTGTCCCTGTTGTGTGGGATGTAGTTCCAATACCAATCTTAGATCCACCTTGAGTATCAAGGAGAACTGCTTGACCAGTCTGGAAATCATGATTCTGGATACTAATAATATTAAGATTCAGATCAACAACTGCAGCATCAGAAGAATCATACAATTTCTTAAAGGCAGGTACACCACCAGAACTTAATTGGAACTGTTTACTTCCAACCAATGTTCCTGTTCTATCATGAGTACCATTAAATCCACTGGAAATATCATCCAAATTCAAGACCTTATTGGTCTTGTTCATAACAAAACTCTTAATTGGTCTGCCTTCAGGGAAGTAAATTCTCTGTACAGATCCATCTGGTAATGAATCATCTTCAGTAACCATTGCAAAATTATCCCTCTTACCCATATAGATGTCACTGTCAATATTCAAAATAAGATCAATTTTAATATCAGCAGGTTTGACCTTCATGTTGGTTGACTTAGCAATACCAACAGATACCAAATCCAATGCTTCAGCATCCTTCTTAGAATTACTTTCAACAATGAGATCAGAGAACTCTAAGAAACCAGATGGATGAACAATAGATTTTACAGATTCTTTCCACTTATTATGTGGAAGCTTACTCTTAATTGAATATGAGAACTTCTGATAATAGAAGTTATCGGATAATCTTTGACTGAAATCATTAAGAATACCGACATTCATATCATTCTTGGAAACCTTATCTCTAGTAACACCAAGAGTTGTATCAACGCTAAATCTGTTTACGTCTCTTACATTTCCATATAACTTAGAAACTTGACCATATAGAGTATCTCCAGGCAACAATTTACCAATAGTATCTCTAAGTCTAAGTTGACCAATGTTGCCATTCCAACCATTTTCCGAAACATATCCTTCAAATCTAGTAGATGTTACCTTTTCACCAGAAACATACTTGGCATCATCGATGATTGTCATTTGGAACTTAGCCATGTCATTGTAATTGACAATGGATCCCAAAGTGAAATCATCATTATAAGCACCTAAAGTAACAGTAGAAATGCCAGGAGCATCACCCATATTGAAAGTAACTGTTGCATTAGCAGTACTAACACCTGTTACAGTGTAAAATGTGTAATCATATTCTGAAGAATTAAAGTTACCTTCCCCATTTGTTAAAGATAATGGTGTTAATCTACATCCTTCAACAAATACTTTATCTCCGACTGCAAACGGCAACTTAGTTTCAGTAGATGCAAATCCAGTTTTTACTGGTATATTAAACTGTGCATCTAGTAATAATTCAGCAGTAACGTATGTACCTGAATGGGTAATCGCATCAATATCATATCCATTGGAATTATTGGTTGTGATTATGCTTAGTGGCTCTTTAAATTCATAAGCATTATCAACTACTTCTACATAATCAACAGATCCACCCACTACATGTGCAGCGATCTTTACGTTATCGTTACCACGAACACGAAGTTTGGGTGGTTGATTATATCTTGTACCGCCATCAAGAACTTTAATTTGATCTATTCTAGCAATACCACTTATATCAACAATAGCAGGAACACTTAAGAATGGTAAGAGTGTAGGATCTGTAGGATAATCAAATCCATCTTTTATCCTTTCAATTGTGTCAATTTGCCCAATTTCGGGAGAAGATACTTTTACAATAGCATCCCTACCTTGAGTACTAGCAAAACCAATTACTTTAGGTAGAACGGTATATCCTTTGCCTGGGAAGTTAATTTTAGTCTGAGAAAGAGGCCCTCTAGCAGTAGGTGAAGTTGTACTGTATGTGATAGTACTTACACCCGTTCTAGAAACATATCTTTGAGAATCTAAAGGTTTATCAATTAAATTAAACGTAAAATCAGTATCATTACTTCTTATGACCTTGTGTTTGTTCTTTATAACGATATTTCTGAATGTTATGTTGTTTCTTCCAGTAACATCAGTATCAGATGATCCATATGTCTTTCTTGCATCTGAAGGAACAACAGGAGTCAAATCATAGAATGTTTTAATTGGCCATGGAATATCTGTTCTAATAACTACAGTGGCATCTGCATTTCCACTCACACCATTTCTTAGAATATTAAATCCAGCAGCGGTTGAACCATAAACATCAAGTCTTGAATTGAATGTAATATCTTCAAAGAAATCTAGTCTCATATCCAAGAGAGTTGGATCAGAAACATCAAAGGTAATTGTATTTCCGTTTGTAAAGGTTAAAGGTGGATTGATCTTAGCAATAAAACTCTGATTACCTGCTTGAGATGCACTTACTGTTGTTATTGCTACAGGATTGGAATTTTCAACATCAGACTTATATTTACAAAGTTTTATAGACTCAGTATCTTCCCTAAGAATGAAATAAGTTTCATTATTTGTTAATCCAGTAATAGTATTTCCACTATCATAATAAACTACCTTATCCCCACTCTGTAGATCATCATCAGCAATGTTTATTTGAGTTAAATCTGGAGAGAAATCAGTAACAGCAAATCCTACTTTCTTTGTAGTTACTTTTGCAATAACAGGGTCATATCTAAAGGCAACTGACTCAGCAGACTTAGGCAATGCGTCTAAAGTAATTTCATCACCAGTTAAAAGTCCATGAGCAGTTGAACATCCAACCTCTCCATAGAATCTTTCTATCTTTGTAGTTACTTTAGGATACTTGGTTGTTAATGAATGTGCAAACCCAGCATTGGAAGCAGGAGTGTAGAACCATATGGCATCAGAGGCAGATGGGAATCCAACAGTAGACAATCCAATATAATCTGGTTCAAAGTTAATTGCCCAAACATCTCCATCAGGAAGAACTACTGTACCTACACCAGAAGTTGCACCAGCACTAGTTTGTGACCAAACAAGAGAAGTTCCACCAATACCCATATTGTAAGTTAGGTTTTGGCCAGTAAAGAATCTATGTCCTTTAATGTATATTCTTTGTTGAGGTACAAACCTATTTTCTACAGTCTGTACAGCAGCAGTACTTAAACCAGTAAGAGTTATATCATAATGTGTTCCTGTTGAACCAACACCAACAGTTTCCTTTGGGTTAAAGAAGGTTTGATAATTCTCAAAAGTAAACTGAGTTACTGTTGAAGCGCCAAGTGGGAATGAAAATTCCTTTGGTTGCAATATAACATTGTTCATTCCAGCTGCATGTGTCATTGCAGCACCAACATAATTCTCTCTGTTTACAAATAACCTAGAGAATTGAACATCAACATTAGTAACTAAGAATGTTTCTGTACCAATACCAATATGGTCACTTGGTTTAAAACCTCTTGTATCTGTTACATATATGTGGGTTGAAACCCCAGTCGTGGCAACGTTATTCAAGAATGTTGTTAATCCAACAGTTCTGCCAATAACAGTAACCTTTTGTGGCCCATTAAATTCTGTAAATTGAGAAGTGTCGATACCACTCAAAACAACAGTTTCTCCACTTGCTATCTCATGTGGAATAGTTGTTATACCAACAATTAATCCTTTATCTTTTCTTAGTTCAGTGCCTGGGAATGTAGTAATACCAATCTCAACAGTTTCAACTCCTTTACCAAGAATTTCACTTACAACAATGCTTGCACCAGTTCCATCAGTGCCTCTATTATCTAATGTAAGGGAATCATCTACCTTATAACCATCACCTCTTGCAAAAACAGTTACAGAAGTTATTCCAGCACTCTTTGTTTTCTTGACTTCAAATTCCTGTTTTAGGGCATCCTTGACATCATCAATTAATTCATAATCGGAATTACCATATGTTAGATAATATGGTGATATGTTTCTAGTAAGTTGTCTAGATGCAACATCAATATCTTGGTTGAAGAAAGTAACAAAGTTTTCTTCTACTGGAGTGTCCTTAAATGAACCACCAATCATGTATGGGAACTTAGGTTTAGCAACACCACTAGAGTCAACATCAACACTGTAGAAGTATGCATACGTTCCATCTGGGTATTGTGGTGTAACACAGTACCTTCCACCATGTTCATCTAGGTCACCAGAGTTATCGAAAACATAATCATTAACAAAGTATCCAAATGCAAAGCCAGGAGGTCTTAAACCCGATTTAAGACTAGTATCAAGGATATAACCACTACTCAATCTAATAACGGCACCACCAACAGCATTCTGATAACCATATGGGCCATAAATTGGATTACCATCATAAGCATATCCCAGTACTGGTGAGTGGAAAGCATTAGGTGTTTCTAAGTTACCAGAATCAATATTATCTCCAAGTTGATATCTCAACTTCTGTGGAGGATACATTCCTATCGTTTGTAATTGATATTCAGGGTTTGTACTTGGCTTAGTTAAAATGGAGTCTTCTACACTGATTATATTTTCATTCTTTTGAACTTGATTGAGTTTCCATTCTCTAATGTTGGCAATAAACTTAGCAGATTTACCTCTGTTCTGTAAATCCAGAGTAGTATTACTAGAAGCATATCCAACGCCACCATCAAGTACTTGAACTCCTACTATCTTATTGGAACTAATAATAGGTCTAATATCAGCAAAATCTCCTGTTGGACTGTAAATGACAATATCAGAATCTTCCCTATATCCTTGACCAGAAGCAAGAATCTGAACATCTACAATAGAACCATCAATAATGATTGGTTTTAATAATGCTTGATATACAACGGTAGATATACCAACATCGGGTCTTCTTTGGAAGTCCATGATATTAGTACAACCATAACCAACTCCACCTTCTTCCAAATACACACTTTCAATAGATCCAAGAACTAAAGGAGAAATATCTGGTTTAATTACAGTAGTACTACCAATAGCAGATAAACTCTCTACCTTTACCACTATAGGTGGGTATTTTATAGTATGTTTACCAGTGCCCAGCCCACGAATTATAGCGGTTTTATTTTTGTCATAATTCGTAAGGTCTCTCTGTGTTGAAACACCAACATCACATAGTCTGAACCTATCTGAGTCAATTGTCTTAACAGCATATTGTGTAGTGGTTGAAAGACCATTGGCGACAGTGCCATCTGTAGAATACTCGACAATTTCACCATTATTAAAGTTGTGGTTATATGCAAGGATGTAATCATCAGATGTACTAATACCTGACTGCACATCACCGTTAGTTGGTCGTGCCTGAATAATAATCTTCTTATTTGAATAACCAGAACCTTGTTCTTTAACGTAAATTCTGGTTATAGTGTTTTTGGCGTTGACTGAGGTGAATTTATGGAAACCAAAACTGATATTTCCTAAGTTAACAGTGTTAACTCCAACTTTAGCGTCTTCTGGACTATTGTATAACTTAATTCTCTTATCAGTTACTGGCCCAACAAAATAGGTAGATCCACTAACAACGTTAACTATAGGTGTATTACCTCTAGCGTCATAAACAACACCTTCACCAACTTCAAAGTTGTGTCTAGTCTCGAATGTGACCGATTCATCTGTAGTATTAACTGATGTTCCATCTGCCTTAAAATTCGCTACAATTCTACCTCTTACAAGGTTAGATTCCAAAACAGCACCAGTACCATTACCACCTTCTACAGTAATCTTTGGTTTTTCTTGATATCCAATGCCAGGAGTAACTAATTTAACTTCTCTGAATGATCCAGAAATGTTAGCGTGTCCAAGAGCACCAGAACCCTGTTGATCGTTAATTATTAAAGGTGGCCCCGTTATAACATCATAACCTTCGCCTGGATTTGTTACTTTTACAGCAGTAATATCACCGTGGAAGATCTGTTCATCAAAAACAGTAGGTGGAAACAGTTCAACACCATTTGCCATCAATCCTATAGCTCTATTATTAACTTCTCTCTTGTTTGGATCATCAAATAATGTCTTTTCTTTTATGAATGGATACTTTCTAAGGATCTTTTGATTCTTTAGTGTTTTGCTTTCCCATCCAGACTTATAGATGTATTGACCAGTTGTATTTGTTTTTAAAGCAATGTACTTTTTAGCGAATACATCAGAACCACTGAATGAAAGATAAAATTCACTTTGGTTGACACTAGTTACAAAGTAGATACCACTAGCAATTCCACTATTGGTAGTGTTATCCCAATAGATTTTATCTCCAGTTACATAGTTGTGGTTTAAAGGGGTATTGGCGAGGGGGTCGGATGATTTTATAGTATATGTATAGCCACCACCCAATAAAGGTGTGCCAAACCCATCTGCGACCTCTACAGAACTACTCTTAACCCATACCTTATTGTCAGTTGCAAAAATAGGGTAATTTGGTAGACCAGATGAGGCTACATAAAAATATTTCTCTTCCTTATCAAGATAACTATTCTGAATACCAACTGGGAAGTTATCTACTCCTGTAAAGTAGTTGGAATTATGAGATGCCTTAGTAACTGTCTTTGTAATGACACTTGGATTAACAGGAACTGTACCAGTTGTCTGAACAACGATAGTATTTGAATATATTTGTGCTACATTGGTTGAATCATACTCAATTAGTTTAATGGTAATGTCTACAGCATCTCCAACATCATTTTTCAACTTAAGAATTTCATCAATATAGAAAACACAAGAATCATATAGGTTAATTCTGTAAGTATTAACGTTTACTTGATTAATAGTCGCAATATTGTGACTAGAAGGCACATTATAGATCCAGTTATTGAATTTGGGACTTTCACCCATATCCTTACCGAATGAAAGCAACTTAAGACTATCGCCAAGTTGCATATTTGTAGATTTAGATGAATCTACCTGATCAATAACATTTACAAGTCTAAAATCAAGTCTTGATGTCTGACCATACCCAGCATAAGCATATGCAAGTTTATTTTCAAGTATATCTGCACCAAAAACTAAAGAGGTAGTGATACCACTTACTCCTAAGAATTGGTTTATAGTTTTATCAGTATATCTTAGGTTTAGGAAGTTAGCACCTTTTCTTGGTTTTACCAATAGAGTACCACTTTGTCCAAATCCAACTGTAGAGTCTACAACAAGAGTAGTGGATTGAGCATCAGTCAATTCTAATGCCTTTGTTTTACCAGGCACTTGGAAACTACCATCAAATGATGTAGAGTCAAGAGATATCTCGTAGAAATCAGTTTGATTTATTGGTCTGTACTCAACATTGTAAATTGAAGCACTGACAGTTCCGATACCAGCAACATCTTGATATAAGAAGTTACCAACAGTTTCTAATGGTTGACCACCAAACAGATTTTCTAAAAGAACATGTTTAGTCTTAAAATATACGTTATCAGAAGCAACTAAGGTTTTATCAATTGGTTTGATAAGTTCAATTTCTTCACCATAAAGAAGTTTGAATAGGATCTGATATGATGCATCAGTTCCCTTCGACATATAGAAGTCTTTTGCCCTTGTTAGAACATTAGTAACTGATGTTCCAGATATAAACGATCTATTCTCAAAGCCAGGAAGAAATTCTGTCTTAAACTTAGTAAAGAATTCCTGTAAGAAGAGATTACTTAAATTAGTTACTACAGAACCTGTTACATGTGATGCAGCATCTGTTTCTACAAAATTTAAGAACTCTGCAGCATCTTCTTTCGATATCTGATCTATTCCACTAAAACCCCTTGCACAACCTTCAAATGTTGTAGCTGTTTTCGATGTATATGTAATTACTTCATTATCAATCTTTAGTAGACCATAAGTATCAGGCCAACCAGTAGTTGATGTTACTTCAATAGTAGAATCACCAGCAAAACATGCCAGTGTCAATGTTGTTGCTGGTACTAATGTCTCCGCATTAAAGGCACCAATTTTTCTATACTCTGGCAGATTGTTTGCCAGATCGACTACACCAGATTGATGTTCTTGGGATTCGTAATATTGGTTTAAGAAACTCTTGAATAAAGGTGATTCTTGGTTTAAAAACTCAGGAATCTGCGACTCTATTACATGAGAGACTTTTACTCTTTTGATATCCGTCATTTATCGTGTATAGATTGTTTCGCTAGCATAGCTAGAGGTTTTGACGTATGATGTAGCAGATGTATTTTCACCAGAAGAAACAACGTCTGGTAACGCCTTAACAGTACTGTTTGAAACGTCTAATTGTAAATACAAATCTTTTAAAGCGATAACATCATTAGATTCGGGAATAGTTTCGATTTCAATAACCCCGCTTGATAATGAAGTACCTGTTATATTTACCACATCTAAAATAAGCTCTCCGTGAGTGTAATCAATTGTACCAGCATCATTTTTAACAACCAATGGAAGGTTATTAACTAATTTGAAGAATACAATCTTTCCTACAGTTGTTCCATCCGTAGGAACATCGCCAAGATAAAGAGTTCCATCAATACCATTTACGGTAAATCCAGATGAACGTACTCCATATCCTCCACACTGTTGATAAAAACCATTACCATAGCAAAGTTCATAAGTTGCGAAAGTATTGAGTTCAGGCGTTATATCTCTTCTCATCTTAACCCTTGTGATGTTAGATGTAACACCCCTTGCAGAGTCATCTATCAATCCAACAACTTTACTATACTTGAATCTACCACCAAAATCATTAATATCTGATGACGAGGAGTAAGTTGTTAAAGTTTTTGTTACTGCACTAAGCAATTCAGTAGCATCTGATGTTGCGTTAGTGTTATAATAGACTGCAGTATCAACTTCAACGAAGAGATACTTAAGATCAATAATTTCTGGTTTGATTCCAGCAATAGAATATTGTTTTAACTGCCTAGAAATATCATCCTTAGTAATTTGTGATAAGAATGAACCATTTTTAGGTTTTACTGAGATAAAGACCTTTCCATACTCAGGAGGATCGAGTTCTTCCCCACCGTAGGCGGTCACAGACTCAACGTTAGGGTATACGAATGGAATTATCCCTGTATAATCATTGGCGGTCACGGCACGATACTGTGACGAGTATATACGAGGTGCAAGATATTTAATAGTACTTACATCTTCAATATTATCGCCTTGTTCCGATTTTTGAGTTGTTGTTAGAAGTGAAATACCACCAGTGATTGTACTATTGGTATCATCCTTCAAAATTCCCACAAATGAGAAGTTTCTAGCGTTATTTCCTAATGCTCCGTTTGTTACAATGTAAGTAACTTCAATAATTGCTCCAGCAGGCGGTTTTTTACCAATAATTCCGTCTCCAAAGAGAATCTCATACTGCTCATCCTCAATTTCTTGGATTAGGAACAGTTTGGAAGTAGAATCTACTCTTAAAATGTTGTTATATAACTCGTAAATCTCATTTGTTGTCGATTTAACCGTAACACGAATAGAAGTAGTGTCAATATTCGCATTTGGCAGAATAAAACGTTGATTTGGTTGAGAATAATCAATTTGGAAGGATTTTGTAAGATAAACACCTTCATAAATTGTCAAATTGGAGAAATTAGCAATATTATTCTCACCAGTTGTAGCAACGAAGTCATCTGGAATGGAAAATATGTATGCACTACCTTGTTGAGTACCTAATGCTACCTGTCCCGCCTTTAAAGTTACAATTTTTGTGTCATTTGTACCCAAATCTACACTGAAATTAACAACAGCTTGTGCAGACCGAGATGATCGAGGTACATAACCAATATTTCTTGCTAGTGAAACTACATTTTCTCGTAAAGTTGCACTATCAAGGAAACATTCATTGACTGCCATGTTCGTATTGTAGGCAGTAATGTAAGAGTTATACGCTAGAAGGTCAATTAACGTTGAAAAGTTAGACCCCTCAAAGTCAAAATCAGCGAAATCACTATTAACACGCAGATAATCTTTAATTTGGGCCCTTAGATCAGCGAAATCTAGGTTTGTAAACTGGTTAAATGACATTATATTCTAGTTGATTGAAGAATAAATTCTATATTTTGCCTTGGGAATGGTAATCCCACAACGTCATACTTAATTACAATGGTCAATTCATTAGTATCTAGTGGATATACGACAGATATATCCGTATTTTTTATTCTAGGTTCAAAGTTATCAAGTAAAAGTTGTATATCATCCTCAAGAACTAAAGCATTATCAGGATCTGCCTGTTCAAATAGAGAATCTTCAATTGTACTACCCAATAATGGATTATAAAATCGTTCCCCAATCCTAGTTCGCACTAAATTAGTCACAGATCTTTTAATTGCAGACTCATTTGTAAACACGCCAATGTCATCCGTCACAGGATGGCGGGTGAATGACAGACTAATATCTTTAAAAGCCTGACTTACAGTTAGCGATTGGTTAACTTTCAGCATTTTCTGTCAACTTTTGCTTTCTTTTTGTATCATGGAGGAAATCTCCTACAACTTCACGCAATAAATCGTCAGATTCTTCGGGTTTGTCTAGCAAATCCCTTCTATTAGAGCTAATATAGTCAATTTTGATATGATCGTTATGCATTTCCTTAGTAAAAAGGTATATCATAATCTATTTAGCGACAAAAAAACACCTTTAGGTAAGGAACCCAAAGGCGTTTGAATGATATTTGGTTTTTATCAACCTGAAGCTAGCGGAGATTGTGCGTTATTATTGGTGGCAGCAGCTTTTTTGCGTGCTTGTTGGCTCACATCATACTGTCCTTTAACACTACCACTAGCAAAACCAGCACTTACTACATTATGTGGTGACTTAGTTGGATCTGAATCTGCCATTACTACTCCATTTTTCTTTGTCTCCCTCTATTTATAATTTAGAGGAAAACGACGCCGTTTTTTCGGTTTGTTTTACGCCGAAATTTTACTCTGGAGATGATCTTAACCTAGTTGGAGAGACACCTTCATTGATATAAAAGTTCAATCTCTCCACGGCTTGTTCCTTGGTGAGGTGTTGATCCCTTTTTTCATCAGGGATCCCCCAACCATTAGTACCCAGTTCCATTACTTTGTATAAACGGTCTGCCATACTAGATCACACGAGTTTTCTCATGTCCAACACGAATCTTTGGATCACACCATATCTCATATCCTGCTTCTTTCGCATCGAGACAGAAAGAAACATCTTCACCACACATGTCTTGTACATCACCAGACTCGAAGAC
>Ga0208749_1000200_pt1 | contig 15049 bp, 21 predicted proteins | sample Knorr_S15_td_DCM_FD_185601 | JGI IMG/M metagenome (GOLD analysis project Ga0208749, IMG submission 185601) | Marine microbial communities from Southern Atlantic Ocean transect - Knorr_S15_td_DCM_ad_63m_LV_B (SPAdes) (version 2) | ecosystem: Environmental > Aquatic > Marine > Oceanic | place... | reverse complement strand
GCAATGCAAGATCAAGGGGCAATCCCGAAAGAAACTCAGGATGAGTTGTGGAATCGTGCACTCGATATTTTTATTGAGTCCGTCCATAAACCAGACACATCACTACGCACTTGTGCTCACAACCAGAAGTGCTATAATGAATTGATGTGGATCAGAGATGACATCATAGAACACCTACACACATTACGGAGATCAAGACAATGACTTGTGGATTACATGGCAAACTAGAGACTGCTATCGCAGCAGCAAAGGAAGCACTTACAGCAGCATTAGATGGTGACTTTGAGGAGAATGTCCTAGAAGATATTCTTGCAGCATATAGTAACCTTAAGTCTGTAGGTGGAAGAGTAAAGCATACTGATACAGGAATAACATTTGTACCTGACACTACGTTAGGAGATGCTATCACATTTAATGATGACATCACTATCAATACAGATGATCTTACTGATGGCACAGTCACATTCGGTGCAGACTACGCTGCTGGACTGTCATCTGACGTGATAACTTTTCCTGATGACATGAATAACGATGTCTAATTGGTGGTAACCCACCCTGATAGGGGTTGACAGAAATTTAACCTTTGCTATATAATTATGTAACGTTACTTAACATAAGTTAACAGCATGACACAATCAGTAGCACAACGTAATACAGTTACTGAGTATGGTAAGCAAAACATCTTTGCTAACCAACCTCAGATGGAATACGTTGAGAATTACGAAGGTTACTGGAAGAATGCAGAGTTACTCAATGGTCGCCTAGCGATGATTGGTCTCTTTGCAGCAGTCCATAACTATGCCATCTTCGGATGGATTATACCAGGGATTGCCTAGTCGAGGCAGGTCTCTTTAAATTTCTACCCCTATTAATCTAAGAAAATGACACCAGAAGCAGAAAAGTTTAACGGTTGGATGGCGATGATCGGTTTCGTCGCAGGCGTTGGAGCATACATCACAACAGGTCAAATCATTCCAGGTATATTCTAATGAATGGTTCTCAAGCACTTGACCTATGGGCACGAGCAAACGGAAGGTTTACAATGGTAGCCTTCTGGATTGGATTCGCTGTCTACACAAAGGTTACATACTTTAGTTAAATATTCTAAAGTATAAATACTTATTCAAATATTAAGAAACCGTAACAAACATGGACGACTTTTTAGCCGCCCAAGACACAATATCACCACTAGTAGCAGTCTTATGGATGTTTTATCCTATGGCTGCTTTAGTTTTAGTCGAATTGATTCTTCGTGCCATCAATGATGATGACGATGATCAAGATGGTGGTAAGGGTATAAGAATACCAGCACTACAAACCGTACCAACAGGAGCTTAACATGCCTTTTATAGTTTTCGGATGCATTCTTGCAGCAACAGCATACACTAATGTATTTTCATTAGTATTACAATGATATTCTTAATTTCTATTATGTCTTTCGCCAACTTTGTATTCTATCCATTGGTGATAGGATGCATCGTTGCATTTATTATTGAGTCTATCTTCAGAGCACAAGACAAAGCACCTCAAGTGCTTAGATCTATGGCAGTTAGGAAATATTTTTGGAGACAAGCATGGTTGTTTAATATAATTTGGTTCGTAGGATACTTCATACTATTAATTACAAACAGACCAGGGGCACAGCAGATGCCTGATATGATATGGCAGGGTTAGCATCACTATTAATTACAGTACCACATGGATGGCATCCACTCATGGAGCTTGGTCTTATAATTACTATTGGAGTAACGTTTGGATGACCAGTGTACAGGTTAGAATACTGTCACAAGGAAGAGTGGATTCCCTTGACCAAATACAAGAACCTTAGTAGAATGAAAGCTAACTTCCTCATGAGCATCGCTCAAATGATGCAGAAGGAGGAGATCTATAGCAAACTTAGGATGGTAAGTGATGATTGATGACTGGAGAATTGACGATGGTAAGCTTGAAGAAAGAAAGCTATGCCTTGGATGTTTTGCATCTCGTAATATAACTCTAGACAAATCTGTCTATGAATTTTCGCATTGGTTTGTCAAGGAAGGCAAACTAGATCCTTATCTTCCCACCGAAGAGAATGGTTTGTTGCAGAAAGAGGTTGAGGAATTTGCAGGTGACTACTTTAAGATGGCATGTGATGCTATACTTAAAGGATATGATGAGTGGAAGAAATGATTACGGATCTATTCCCGACAAGAGTATATTCAGAGAAGGTGTCAAACTATGACACCATACAAGAGGATTTTGATAAGGTAGAGGAGGGTATTGAATGGCAAAACCTATGGAATACTCATCTTATATCTGATCCAAACTTCTTAGATAATATATTACCTGAGAGTTTTGATAACGAATTAAAAGATCATGTGCGTATCTTCACTGGACGTGAAGACTTTCATGTGACTGCCAGTTGGATGGCAAGGTTTGAGCCAGGACAGTATGGTGTTTCACATCAGCACGGTCACTCAGACCTTTCTGGTGTGTACTATTATAAGACTACTGGAGACGATGGTAATTTATATTTTCAAACACCTGCGTTAGCAGCAACTACTACTGTTTGGTCTAATCAACCAAACTATTATGACATGCCACCAGTGCAAGGTAAGTTGTTACTATTTCCTGGTTACTTAACCCACGGTATACATACGAATGTGTCAAGACATACTCGTATCAGTGTATCATTTAATATTACATTTGATAGACCATGAAGATTGTTATTGTTGGTAGTGGTACATCTGGTTGGATGACTGCTGCTGCACTGTGTAAAACATACCCTAACTGGGACATCACTATGATAAGAAGTGGTGCACCTATAGGGACTGGTGAATCATTGACACCACATGTCAATCAGTACCTAAACTTCATGGGTATTGATGATAAGACCTTCCTTAGAGAGGCACGTGCAACATACAAATCATCATCTAGGTTTGAGGATTTTCATAGCATAGGTCATGTCTTCCATTACCCTAATGGACAGTCAATATCTAAGCAACCACAGATGCATAACTGGATGCTTGCTAAGGCTTATTACCCTGACATATGTCCACCATTCGCAGATGTTTTCATGCCCTTCGTTACTATTGCGGAGGAAGGGAAGCTTCCTATGAATGATAGAGCATTATTTCCCTATGACATTTCTAAAGACAGAGCGTTCCACATCGATGGTGCTAAGTTCTCTGCCTATTTACAAGAGACTTTCTGTGATACTCTTACAGTGGTTGATAGTAAGGTTGACTCAGTACGTTACAACGGAGGACGAATATCAGGTGTCTTTCTGGAGAGAGGGCCGACTGACCTCAGGGCACCGTCAATTGATGCAGATCTCTATATCGACTGTACTGGGCAAGCATCTACATTAGGTGGAGCACAGAGTCGTTGGGTACCATACGAAAACATTCGTACTGACACTGCTATTGTAAGAAGGAAAGAATATACTGATAAAGATAAGGAGATGGTACCTTATACCAATGCTAAGGGTATGAGTGCTGGTTGGAAGTGGACAATACCAACGTGGGATTTTATCTCAGAGGGATATGTATTCTCAAGCAAGCATCAGACTGAAGAGGAAGCGAAGGAAGAGTTTGGTGATGGTAAAGTAATTAAGTTTAAGAATGGTAGATACGAGGACGCATGGGTCGGTAACTGTGTGAAGATTGGATTGTCATATGGATTCATTGAACCATTAGAATCTACATCACTATTCAATACACATCATGGTATACTTTCACTCATTGATATATTAAATGATAATCCAGGTCAGTTTGAACGTGACATATACAATCATAATATGAGAGAGCATCTAGATGGATGGAAGGAGTTTGTAGAGGCACACTATTATTATTCAAGTAGAAGAGACACACCTTTCTGGAGAGAGGTGACAGATGAGATACAATATAAGACTGTTGATGTCCAGAGTGGTGTTGCTACCCATGAGTTTGTTAAGTTTCAGATGACAAGTGATGACCCTGTACCTCACGATCAGACACCCATCACCTTCATCCTTGCTGGCTCAGAGTATACAAATATAAACAAGAGACGCTATGCGTATCATAATTATCCTCAATTGGTATCAAAAGATACAGTAGAGATGTGGCAACACCAGTATAATATAAGAAAGCAACTCGCTAGGCAAATGCCAACGATGCATAAATACCTGCAAGATACTGTATTCTCATGAACATCTTACCAGAAATCTTTGACAAGCATTCCAAGTATAAGCCTTGGTTGTGGGAGAAGTATGGTGATACCTTTGATGACGAGAAGACTCGTAAGAAAAGAGAAGAGAATGAGAGTGAGTTAAAGTATAAGAAAGATAGAATGATGCACGGCAAGAAAAAGGTCGGGCATTCTAAAGACAGTCCTACTTACAAGGAGTTTGTTAAGAAAGCGAAGAGCACTGGACTTCGCAGAGGTGAAGTTAAAAAACTAGTTAACGGTAAGTGGGTTAGTAATAAGGACTAACACATGTTTGCACTAATATACATTGCCATCAGCATCTACCTCTTCTATAATGCATTGAGGTTGATGTCTGGTGGTTTTAAAGCAGCTCAGGAGTTAAGCACACCTGTAGTAGAGAAGAGACAGGTTACACGTGCTATCCATCCTGAGATGGCAGACGTTAAGCAAGGTGACGAACTAATGGTGGTTAAATTTAAACCACAAGATCCTATGCTACAATCATTACAGAATCGTATCAGTAACGGTCAACAGATCGATGATCCTTGGGATGATACTGACGATGATGGCGACGGAGATGTACCTGCACTATTAAAATGAAGAAACTATTACTTTTAGTACCATTGCTAGTAGGATGTACTAATGGAGGCATGGGTAATTTCAGTCCACCAGGAGTCCCAGACTCATACACTTGTGATGACGTAGCAATACCTGCATATTATTGTGCTACAGGTGAGCACCCTAACCTATGTGATTGCTAATGGAAAGAGAACCTTGGGAATCACCCTTAGATGATGAGGAATGGTCTAGCTCACAAGAGTCAGGCGACATCCTATTTGATGACGAACCTGTATTAAAACTAGACTTCCACGATTACAAAGGATGAAACCTCCATTACACAGACTACCATTAGATGAATGGTTTGATGATGTACCACACCCTTATGATTCATGGCCCATGGCAACTAATAAAGACTTAGAAAACCCTCGACCAGAGGAAGAAGCAGCAGATATACATCAGAAGATGTACGAGATTGCAACGGCAAGAAACAATCCATTTCATGTAGGTGGTTCAGAAAATGCACAGTCAGAGATAGATTATATTAAGAAGCATTCACCTTGGGAAGGAGGCGGTTCACAGAACTGGCACACGTAGCTTGACAAGATACAAAACTTCATATATAGTATTAGTGTCTTGAATTAGACACATCATCATCCCCCTAACCAAGACCACGGGGTTACAATGTCTTTATCATACCGCACACAAATGTTCTTTTAATTTCAATGACTTCAATCTCAAGAAGAGAGCAAGGTTTATTGTCAGGATGGAGCGAGTTTTGTGAGTGGGTTACGAGTACAAACAACCGCATTTATGTTGGTTGGTTTGGAGTTCTAATGATTCCATGCTTGTTAGCTGCTGCTACTTGCTTTATCGTGGCGTTTATCGCTGCTCCTCCCGTAGATATCGACGGGATCCGTGAACCAGTTGCTGGTTCATTCATGTATGGTAACAACATCATCTCTGGTGCTGTAGTTCCATCTTCTAACGCTATCGGATTACACTTCTATCCCATCTGGGAAGCTGCCACAATTGATGAGTGGTTGTATAACGGAGGTCCATATCAGTTAGTAATCTTCCACTTCCTTATCGGAATCTCTGCATACATGGGCAGACAGTGGGAGTTATCATATCGTTTAGGTATGAGACCTTGGATCTGTGTTGCATATTCTGCACCAGTATCTGCTGCATTCGCAGTCTTCCTTGTGTATCCTTTCGGTCAAGGATCCTTCTCTGATGGTATGCCTCTAGGTATATCAGGTACATTCAACTTTATGTTTGTATTCCAAGCAGAGCACAACATTCTTATGCACCCATTCCATATGGCAGGTGTAGCAGGTATGTTTGGAGGAGCACTCTTCAGTGCTATGCACGGATCTCTAGTTACATCTTCTCTAATCAGAGAAACAACTGGACTAGACTCTCAAAACTATGGTTACAAGTTTGGTCAAGAAGAAGAGACCTATAACATAGTTGCTGCTCATGGATACTTCGGACGTTTAATCTTCCAGTATGCATCATTCAACAACTCTAGAAGTCTTCACTTCTTCCTTGCTTCATGGCCTGTGATCTGTGTATGGTTAACCTCTATGGGTATCTGCACAATGGCATTCAACTTGAATGGATTTAACTTCAACCAGTCGGTTGTTGATTCATCTGGTAAGGTTGTCCCAACTTGGGCAGACGTTCTTAACAGAGCAAACCTAGGTATGGAAGTTATGCATGAGAGAAATGCACACAACTTCCCACTTGACTTGGCAGCTGCTGAGACCAGTGAAGTTGCTTTAATCGCACCTGCTGTTGGCTAATTCCAATTCATGTGTTATAGTAAGAGGGTCTAATGACCCTCTTTTTTTATGAAGATTGCTATAATCGGTAAAGGATTAGCAGGTATTATAACTGCTATGGCATGGAGAGCACACTATCCTAGGACCGAGATCGAAATCCATTATGATCCTGAGTCACCAATTGAACCAGTAGGATCAGGGTCTTGGCCTAACCTTCTTGACATGCTAGTAGATTTTCAAACGTCAGACCCACGCTGTTGGCCGACTTGGAAGAGTGCAGACTGGGATCAAACAGTCAAGACAGGTATAGATTATGAAGGATGGGGAGAGAATGAAGGTGGATGGTTCCATGAGTTTGGAATGCATAGAGTCTCAATGCACTTTGATCCTCAGAAATTCTGTGATGACATGGGACAATACTTTACACTCAAGGAAGGTAAGGTAGGATATAATATTGATGCCAATTACATCTATGATTGTGGAGGATCACCCTTCAGTGGTAAGCAATGCACCTCACAGTCATTCAAGAACTACGAGACGTTGATAAATCCTCTCAACAGAGTACTACTGGCCGAGACTGATCCTTATAGTGATGTCTTCTGCACGACTAAGACTATTGCTACTAAAGATGGGTGGTGTTTCCGTATACCATTGCAGAGTAGGACATCAGTTGGATACCTATTTAATACAGAGATAACATCTGACGAGGATGCATTAAAGAATTTTGAAGAACAGTTTGGTGAGCATAAGATAATTGGTTGGAGATCTTTCCATAATTACATGGCAAAGAATCCTGTCATCGATGATAGGATCTTCCTCAATGGAAACAAATACTTCTTCATTGAACCAATGGAAGCTACATCTGTCACAGGTTATATGGTATGGGCAGACCGTACCATGCAGCATATTAATCAAGGGATACCTCTTGATACTATTGTTAAGGAGAATCAGAGAGACATTGAAGAGAATGCTGCCTTCCTTTTATACCATTACTCTAAGGGATCAGTATATAACACACCTTTCTGGGAGTATGCTAAGGAGTTATGGAATAGTCCTGAGTTAATGATTCATAAGAGGACATTAAATAATATTATAGAGATGGGTGAGAAGGGTAACTGGAGACAACTATGTATGAATTCATCTATGGCAAACGCTAGGATGTATGGTAAGACATATAACTATAGTTACTTCTCTTTCCCATCCGTAATGAATTGTTATTACAATTTGTTAGGGAGACACTATGAATCCATTCCAGCAACACACTGGATTGGTAAAGTAGACCCACCTGATTCACCCTATACTAGGAGTTAGTTATGCATTTAATTTTACCTGTAATTTGTATCGGACTTATTTGTTTGATCATAGTATACTCAGTCATCAATAGATATGACCCCCACTGAATTTAGAAACCTACCACCAGTAAGAATTGATTACGGTAAGGACTGGAGTCTGTATAAATCTGAAGTAGTAGTAAAGCAACCAGAAGAATTAAAACATCAGGTTGCTCGTGCCTATAGATTGTTTAAGAATACCTTTCCTAATCATGACTCAACTCTAAGTCAGACTGAGCACCAGTCTGGCTTTAGTTTTTATAATGTGTTCGCATTGACATCACCTAGTCCTTTATTCTGGTTACTTTACAGAGATATCAGGACTATAGTTAGAAACAGTATGAATCCTGTCACATGTAAGATGGAGGACGGTCAACCATTATGGATACAGTCGTGGATAAATTATCACACTCCTAATGAAGTATTAGATTGGCATGGACATGATTATCCTTGGCATGGGTATGTAAGTATCGATCCTAAGGACACTACAACAGTCTTCAAGGGGGAAGAAGAATACTTTATAAACAATAGTGTAGGTAACATATATTTTGGACCAGGTGATAGGATTCATAAAGTAATAGTGAATAATGATTACAGTGGACCTAGGATCACAATAGGATTTGATATCTTAGATGAGCCTTCAGTCCCTGACGATTCATTTTCTCTCATTCCACTGCTCTAAATATAGTGTAGGGTATAATAGTTTATGTCTGCTCAGGATATTAGAGATATAGTAGCAAGATGTTACGATGATATGGGACCATTGTTGGTACCAAATCCTCTTGACGGAGCTAATCCTGCGACCCCACCTGGGACTGGATCCTCAGGTACAACACCAGGTCCAGAGCCTGGAGATGTAATAAGAAATTTAGTTGGAAGATGTTATGCGTTACCACCTGAGTTAGAACCTAACCCATTAGACCAACTCTTTCCACCACCAACATTCGATCCACCACCAACAGAGGAACCTCTTACACCTCCTGAAATTATTCAACAGTTAGTTGGTAGATGTTATCCAACACTACCACCTCTAACTCCACCACCTGATCTTGATCCACCGCCACCACCTACTCTTAGGATACCTTTAATAGATGGACCAGGTCCAGTGTTGGATCTCATTGGGTTGAAGCATCCCACTCCAACTCTGACAATTAAGTGGCCTACTACAGGAGATATGACATGGATCGTTACTACTGGTGACCCAGACGATCAATGTGATGAGGTGTTCTCTCTCCTACAGAAATCAAAAGCAAGAGAGTTACCTGACTACTCACAAGATGGTAAAGGACCACCAGGATGGTGGGAGAATATAGAAACTAAAGAGAAATTATATTGTAAGATCAGATCAGACAAGGATGATAAATGGAATGAGTGTGTACGTAATGCACTTGAGTGTATGTTCAGACCTTACTTTGGTGGTGGATGGAAGCCACCCAAGGCAGACTGTGAAGCATACTGGCCTCAAGGATGGAGTGGTAACAAGTCTGAGATATGTGTAGAGAACTGTTTCCCTGATAGGATACCTGTCTATGAGTCAACTCTTAGCAATGGGACTCTTAGTGTTCAGTTTGATGCTAGTGGAAACTTAGTTGCAACTGGTACTGGATCCGCAGTGGTGGTACTTAAACTTCAGTGGAATGATAGACCGTGGACATATGATGTCGCCATCGACACTATACAGATGGGTGGTTTAACATGGACAAGGACTGGTAGATCTGGTGAAGAGATTAAGACACTTAATATTACTGGAGCAGGTACCACATCTATCACTATGAATGGTAACTCTGGTGGGTTTAGTATCGTTGATAACAATACCAGAATATGCATGAGGGATTTGGATGGCACTGATTGTAATGCTAACTTCATCATCACCAATGCAAATATAAATGGAGATCATGCTTATGATAACCAAGGTGCTAAGGCAGGGTATAGTTTAACTCAGACAGACCCTCTATTCTGGGTGCTTAGGGATGAGATACCTGGTGTCACTAGGAAATTGTTTAGATTCTATTCAAGTAGTAAGGTAGATACATTCCTCACTACTAACCCAGGATCTCCAGACTCTGAGGGTGCAGGTGAGAGAGCAATGATGAATGCTAATGGCATGGGATCTGGTGAGGTTATAGGTCACGTATTCCCTACTGCTACTGCTATGAATAGTTACCTAGCAGAGGGTGAGCAAGCAGAGTCATTGCATAGATTCTTTAGCTCCAACCCATTCGATCACAAGTATGCTATTGATGGTGACTACATCGGAGGATTACCTAAGAAGATACCAGACAGATATGCTTACAGGATACCAGCAGATCCTATTGCTGACCTCAACATAGAGATGGACGTTGAGAAGGGTGACTCTAGTTACAATAGTGCTACAGGATTCTACCTAGCAGATGAGACTGGTCCTAAATGGGGAAGGATTGTAGTCACCAGTGCTAGAGGTGGTCTTGAAATGTATTCTGCATACGTACCAACTGCAAAGATGAAGCAGTATAATGGTGGGACAATGGGATTCTTCCTGATACCTAATGGTGCTAATACAAATACACTGACTGCTAACCAAGAGATAACATTTGAACCATTGAATGCTCCATACGACGGAGGATTCCGAGGCACAGGTATCAATTCATCACAGAATAACTACTGTATGTTTAGTGATAGACTATGGAATCCTAATGACAAGGAGCATACTAAGTGGCATGGTAAGTCACAACAACACTGGGAGGATCTTCTTAATGGTGATGATGACTATAATGATTTAAGATTCTGGCATAGACTTGGGTGGACCTATGGTGGTTTCAAGTATGAAGGTGTCCAATGCTATGTCTATGGTGTGCAAGCACCACCTAAGGTATTCAGGAAGATTGATACCAAGACCAAGTGTGATACTAGAATACTTAAGGAGTCCTTTAAGGATGTCATGGTCAGACGTATGGATTGTGGTGAGAAACTACCTAACTTCCAGACTAATGATGTGGATTGGGAGTGTGATACATGCACAGGAGGGTATGCTATTAGATTACATGATGATCAGACTATAGAGGCAGCACCTGGTGGTGGTAGCTTTAGGTTTATATCAATGGGCGGTATAGTTGGTGGATTGTTTGGTGACTGTATGAAATTCACCATGAAGATGAAGAAGAATGGTGTTGATCTTTTCACGAAGCAATACGAAGCAAAGTTTTGGCCCAAGTTAGGTGCAGATCTATATGATCAGGACATCACACTAGCAACAGATGATACTCTCACCTTACAGTTGGTTAGTATAGATTCTGGTCCTGTTACAGGAGACATAGCACTTGAGTGTGCCTTCTATAATCTTGAGACCACAGAGTTTGATAGTAATTTTAAACTAAGGTTAGGCACACTATCACATGATAATGTTATTGGATCTACTGGAGGCAACCCAACTGTTAAACAGATTCAAGCACCTGCTGGTGAAGGTGAGGTCACAGGTATAGCATTCTCATTCCGTCCTACTAACAGACAAGAGTTTGAGTGGGAGCCTGGCTCTAAGTATGGAGACACGTTACCTGCACCAACAGCATGGACTAATAGTACTGTCTACACTAAGGGTGATCGAGTATTATATACTGACAACACAACTGATCCACAAAACCCAGTAACTTATGGTCCTTTCCAAGCAGTCCAGAATATATCAGCAGGTTTAATAGCACCAACGCATACCTCAGGTATCAATGCTCAAGGATGGCATTATATTAATGGTGTTAACGTTGCATGGCCTGAGGATACAGTCCCTGATCCTGGATATCCATACACATATGTTTGGGCACAAGGTGCACCAGTTAGGATGCATGGTACCATGCAACAGAATCCACAGTTGCCAGGCAACACTAGGATGCTTAACAACAACCTGATGCCTAGTATTACTGGTGGATATATTGATACAGGATATACATACGATAAGAATCCATACCAGTCATCAGATATACTCCAGTCATATCTTTACAGGAGTGTAACTGGTACATACAACCACCTCTTAGAAGAGTTTCTCTTCACTAGGTTTGAAACCCTTCAAGGATCTGGTATCTCAGCAGCTAATAAGGACATACTTATTAAGGCAGCACCTACCACGTTTGCACGAGGGAAGGTACCGTGGTATAATCTAGGTGCTAACAGTATTGGTACACAATATACTAATGCTGTCACTAGCACTTGGAATAGGACCAATTACTTCTCACCTATAACATTCATCCATGACTATACTCTTGACAATTTTCATGGCACAGGAGGATCTAGTTACGCAGACGCATGTAAGATACGTGTCGGTATAACTTTCTATCCTGTATTGGTTGACACTGTTACTGAATCTAAGCAGGTTCATTACTGGCAAGCAGTCATCCAATTGATAGATGTTATCAATGTTGGTGCAGGTTACACAAAAGCAGTAGAGTTTGTGCTATCATGGCCACCAGAGAGGGATCCAATCACTGAGGATCCAACACAGACACCATACTATCCCGACCAAGAGTCTAACTTCTCCTTCCCTCAGGGTAGGGTCGTCAGTTGGTGGGAGAATGAGGATGTCGTGAAGAGGAGTCCTAAAGAAGCCTTCTATCAGGAGTCTCACAATAAAAACTCAGTCGTATGGTATTCAGGTACCGATAGGACTAAGTTTAGAGTCAAGTTTAAAGTAACAGTCACATCAGTCACAGCAGCACCGTAATTATGGCACAAGGATTTGATGGTTTCACAGCAGGTGAGATCGCAGCAGAGAGATCTCTTGAGAAATCTTCAAGAGAGTTAAGGACTCTTAAAAAGATCATCGAGAAGTATAAAGATGACCCTAAGGGTAAGAAGAAGATGCTTAAGAAGATGAGGAAGTACTGGAGGAGTCCGATGGCAGAGGTGCAGTCACTTGACTACAAACCAAAGGGAGCTACATGGGCACCCTCACCAGATTTGCAGCAGAATTTGGAAGCAATGGCCGAATACATTGACCCAAGACAGGAAGAAGGTGAGGATTCCCTGATAAATAACAATGTCTTAACAGACGAGCAGGAAGCAGAACTTCGTGCTAAACTTACCAAAACACCAGAGAAGGATGATTAATCTCGATGAAAAATTCTCACACTACCTAGGTAGTAAGACTAAAACGTTTCGTATTGACGGAGTAGAGGAACCTCTACAAGGTTATGGCTACAACTGCGATGGCAATGACATCGTGGGTTACTATGTAACTACTAGAAACTATAAGCTTTACTACAATCTCAACGAGCAATTCCTGAAACTGGAGGCACTTGCCGAACTGTCACAACCCCCCTTGACGGGAACCCGAAAGGAGTGATAGTATAAATACTTCTTAACAAAGGACTCGAAACAATCGTACCCCTGCGTCGAAGACAACAGTACCCCATGTCGGGGGTGCTATCATCCGCAGGTTTTTTATTGCCTTGCGAGATACTTTAAACAAAAACATGTCAATCAAATCAACAATCGCTGCTATTGCAGCATCTCCATTCCTACTCGCTGGTGCAGCTTTTGCTGGTCCATATGTGAATGTTGAGAGCAACCTTTCTTACCCTGATGGTGAGTATTCTTCTGCAACTACAGACATTCATGTAGGTTACGAAGGAGTTAATACATCTGGTAAGCTTGCATACTACGTACAAGGTGGTCCTGCTGTAAACCACAGCGAAGCTGCTGATGATACAGACCTAGACTTCTCTGGTAAAGTTGGTGCTGCATACGCAATCGCTGATGCAACATCTGTATACGGTGAGATCTCTGGTATCACAGACGAGGACAGCACTGGTGACTCTCTAGTTAACTGGGGTGCAAAAGCAGGCGTTAAGTTTACTTTCTAAGACAGTAACTTAATACGCAACTATATAAAGGGTCTCAATAGAGACCCTTTTTTCTTTCCACTACTAATAATTATGGCCGAGATACCTACAATTCAACCAGGCAATACAGCAATCTATACAAGACCAGGTTGCGGATTTTGCACAAAGATTAAGGAAGTTTACAAAAGCAAGGGGTGGGCCTTTGCAGAATACGTTTTGAATGTTAACTTTACAAGGGAGCAATTCAAACAAGAGTTTGGACAGACCGCTACCTTCCCCCAAGTTATCATACAGGGACAAAAGATGGGTGGTTGCACCGAAACTATTAAATACCTTCGAGAGGGAAAATTTGTATGATGAGTGACGCTAACTCAGAGGAACTCTATACTATTATTGACAGAGCAATCGACGAAGCGATGTTCAATGGTAGATTCCTATTGAATATGAAGTCGTATCTAACTGGTAACAAGTGGACACGCAAACAAACTGCTGAATTAATAGAGTCATCTTCAATGGGTGAGCTTAAGCAAGTGTCTGATGAATTAACACAGTACATTGCAAGGGACAAATACATGACTGAGGCTTATAGTAATCTACCTAAGCCACAGGCACGTAAGATTAGAAAATACTTCGAGACCCTTATTAATGATGCAAAAGATTATTATGAAACACGTAGACCTGGGCGACCAAGAAAGTCTACTAAATAAAAACAAATAGTAAGGGAGAAATTCTTATGTCCGATGTTTCATTCTATTACATCGCATTCTTCCTAACTATAGGTAGTTTTTTATTAGGTTTTGTGGTATCATGGAACCTTAAAGACATCTTTGATGAGTGGAAGGCAAGAGCAGACTACGCAGCAGTTGTTATGCATCCTGAGATGCAGACAGCAGACGGTGGACAAGTTGACCCAACTGAGTTAATATACTTGCGTATAACTGACGAAGATGATACACTAGACGATGAAGATGAGTAAGTTATGAGACTAATGATTTCTGAGGTGCTTCAGAAGGCTCACAATGCCAAGACGAAAGCACAGAAGATCAAGATCCTTCAGGATAATAATACTCCTGGTTTAAGATCGATCTTTATTATAAACTTTGATGAGAGTTTACAACCTCGTGTCCCTCTAGGTGAGGACGTACCTTATCGTAAGAACGATGCACCTAAAGGCACAGAGCATACACTACTAGAGAAGGAGTCTAAGAAACTCTATCGATTCTTTAGAGGTGGTGATGACAACTTGAAACCACTGAAGGTAGAGAGTATGTTTATTCAACTGCTTGAAGGTCTACATGAGAGTGAGGCAGAGGTATTAATAAAAGCAATTAACAAGACACTGCACAAGAGATTTCGTATCACTAAGGCAGCAGTCCAAGAAGCATTCCCTTCTATAGAG
>Ga0208749_1000198_pt1 | contig 15140 bp, 14 predicted proteins | sample Knorr_S15_td_DCM_FD_185601 | JGI IMG/M metagenome (GOLD analysis project Ga0208749, IMG submission 185601) | Marine microbial communities from Southern Atlantic Ocean transect - Knorr_S15_td_DCM_ad_63m_LV_B (SPAdes) (version 2) | ecosystem: Environmental > Aquatic > Marine > Oceanic | place... | reverse complement strand
CAACTTCAAGTGGTGCTCCAGTTCTAATGCAAAAATCAATTAATTCATCCTTTGAGGCCGGCCAAGGAGCATCAGTTAAATGAGATACTAGTTCTAATGTCCAATACATTTAGTTTAGTTTTTATTCCTGCAAAAGTATATGATTAGTTAAAAAAACCAAATAAAATCTCATTAAATATTAGTAGGAGTTTTTTTAGTATACCTACTAATTATATCTCATCGGTGAATCTAAAGGAATTTTGGTAGTGTCAAAATTTTTATTTGATGTAACAAAGATTATAAGTATCATTGATATTGATATAAAAATAGATATTCTCGCAATAAAGTCTCCATAATTATTATAGAATGTCTTTCCTGAAACCTTTTCTGCAGTTCCAGTTAGAATTCCATATTTTTCGTATTCTAGAGTAGATAGAATTTCACCTTTATGATTAATTATTGAAGAAATCCCTGAATTTGCACTCCTAACAATATATCTTCTATTCTCTATTGCTCTAAGTCTAGCATAACTGAGAAGTTGTTTATGTCCTTCAGTATTTCCCCACCATGCATCATTACTTATTATTGTAATAAAATCACCACCTTTTTTTGTATAGCTAGAAACAAATTCACCATAGACTGTTTCATAGCATATTATTGGTACAGTTTTTAGATCTTTTGTTGAATGCTCAAAAACATTTAATTCTGATATTGGTTGACTTGCCTTTGATACTATTGTTCCTCCAAGGTCAACCATTAGATTTCCAATAAGGGGTTCTAAAATCCATTTATATGGCATAAACTCAGTTCCAACCACTAATTTGGTTTTATGATTAACTTCAAAGGGTTTACTGCTTGAAATATTAATTGCAGAATTATAATAATCAATCCAAACATTATCTCTTACTCTGTTAGCTGACTTAGTTGGACTTTTTTCTTGATTTTGATAGGTTTTATATAATGATATACCAGAAATAAAATTTGTACTAGGGAATCTTTTTAAAAAATTATTAATACTGTCAGATAGTTTAGTATAGTCAAAATAATCAACATTTTCTCCAATCCCTTCAGCAAAATAAGTTTCAGGCGCAATTAAAAAGTCATATTGATTATCTAATTCAGTTTCGCTAAGATCTTTAAGAACAGCAAAGAAATCTAAATTGGTATTTGTTTTAACAAATTTCGCATCCCATACATCAATATTAGGTTGAGTTATCAATACTTTAATTTCATCCTCAACAGTATATTTATGATCAATTGAAGGAGATATAATAAAGTGTGATAAAATAATAGGTAATAGTATTATTAAGAAAATTCTAGAACAAGCACCAATAATAAAACTATTCTTATTATTTAATGAATCATATTTTCTAATTAAAAGAAAGAGAGAGCAATTAGATAATAATACCCATAAGCTTCCTCCAAAGGCACCAGTATACTCATACCATTGGATCCATTCAATCCTTTCAGAAAATGCATTTCCTAAATTTAGCCAAGGCCAAGAAAATTGCCAATTAAGATGAAATTTTTCAAATGAAATCCAAAGAGTTATTAAAAATATAATCCCAGGGTTAACTCCTAATCTTCTCTTCATGAGACTATATAACATAAATACTAATGAATATAATGTGGTGTTAACAATAACAGCAAAAATGACTCCAAGCACACTTGAATTAATAATCCACCATGTTGTAATTATATTCCATGTAAGAAACATTATATATGAGTAGAAAAATATTCTTAAATTTTTCTTACCTAAATTATCTCTAATAATAAAGTCCTCTAACAGTAGTATAGGAATTAATCCGACAAAAACTAGAGGAGTAAAACCACTTGTAGGCCATGAGAACCCCATGAGAATCCCTGATAGTATTGATAAAGATAAGTGTCTAGTCAATTTTATGATCTTTAATTTTTATTTGAAGGCTTAATATTACAATTTTTTTATAAATTCACAATCAATTCTTTTGATGAAAAAAATAATTCCTTCTTTTTTAACAATATTAAACTTGATCTGTGGCTGTATAGCAATAGCTTTAGCTTTTCAATTTCAATTTGAAGCTGTTCTAATATTAGTTTGTTTAGGTAATTTATTTGATTATCTAGATGGATTAGTAGCTAGAGCATTAAATGCTGTAACAAATTTTGGAAAACATTTAGATTCAATAACTGATGTTATTACAAGTGGTGTCGTACCTGGCGTAGTTGTCTATCAGCTTTTTAAGTTGTCGGGGAACAAAGTTTCTGACTTTGAGCTATTGATTTTTGGATATGATTTTATCTTTAGTCTGTCACCTATTGCTTTTATAGCTTTTATTATAACTATAGGATCTGCTATAAGATTATCTAAATACAATACTTCGATTCAAAGTGATGAATTTATTGGATTACCAACTCCAGCAAATGCAATATTCTTTGCTGCATTACCTGTCCTAATTAATTCTGACCTTTTAATTGAATCTAAGGGAGTCTTTCTTAATAATTATTTTTTGATCTTATCAGTTATATTCTCTGTATTTCTTATGAATGCGCAATTTAGACTCTTCTCATTAAAAATATCATTTACTAATTTCAGATCAAATACTTATCAAGCAATTCTTATTTTAACATCTATTCCTATATTATTTTATTTTCAGTTAGGAGGTTTTGTAATTATTATACTTCTATACCTCTTATTAAATATAATTAGAAACTTATGGTCAATATTTTAATAGTTGTTAAAGTTTTTTTCTTTTGAATTCAAAGTTTTTCCCCAAATAAACCTTTCTTACCATTTCGTCTTGAGCTAATTTTTCAGGAATACCTTCTAATAAAATTTTTCCCTCAAACATAAGGTATGTTTTATCTGTTATAGCTAACGTTTCCTGAACATTATGATCGGTAATTAATATTCCAATGTTTTTCTTTTTAAGAATAGATATAATAGATTGAATATCTTCCACTGCAATTGGGTCAACTCCTGCGAACGGCTCATCTAAAAGAAGAAATTTTGGATCTGTTGCAAGAGCTCTTGCAATTTCAGTTCTTCTCCTTTCTCCACCAGATAAAAGATCTCCTCGATTATTTCTTATATGTGTTAGTCCAAATTCTTCCATAAGAGATTCTGCTCTATCTTTTTGCTTATTTTTTGAAAGATCTGAAAATTCTAGAATACTAAGTATGTTTTCTTCTACTGAGAGTTTTCTGAAAACTGAAGCCTCTTGAGCTAAATAACCTATACCACTTTGAGCCCTTTTATACATTGGATATGTGGAAATTTTTTCATTATCTAGATATATCTCACCTTCTTCAGGTTTTATTATACCTACTATCATATAGAAAGATGTTGTTTTTCCTGCTCCATTTGGTCCAAGCAAACCAACAATTTCTCCTTGACTAACCTGAACAGAAACTTTATTTACAACTTTTCTGCCTTTATAGGATTTAGAAATTTCGTTTGCTTTTAAGATCATATCACAAATATCAATTATTTAATTTTTTAAAACCAATTTTTGATATAATTATACTTATTTCATACAAAATTAATATAGGGATACTAACTATGATTTGACTTGCAATATCAGGTGGTGTTATAATAGCGGATAGACTAAGAACAATTACCAAGGCAAACTTTCTATTTCTTCTTAAGAAATCAGGAGTTACAATTCCTACTTTAGTTAAATAATGAACTATAATTGGTATTTCAAAAATTATTCCAGAAGCTAATACAGATGATCTTAATAAACCTACATAGCTTGCTAAATCAAAATCATTAAACACTTCATTACTTACTGTATAACTCCCAAGGAAATTTATTGATAAAGGTGTGACAATATAATAACCAAATAGAACTCCAATAAAAAAAAGTAATGAAGATATAAATATAAAACCTTTAGCCCCATCTTTTTCGTTTTTGTACATCCCAGGACTTATAAATTTCCAAAATTCCCAAATAACATATGGAAATGCTATAATAAATCCAGCAAGAATTGAAGTCCAAAGATGAGCTGAAAACTGTCCTGATACAGTTCTGCTTTGAACTCTAAATGGTAGCTCATTAAAACAAAATGCATCACCGCCAAATGACTGAGATATTGAGCAAAATAATTTATAACTAATGAAATCACCTTTTTTAGGTCCAAAAATAATTGTATCAAAAATGAGTTCTTTTGCAAGAAAAGCGATAAATCCAAAAATTAAAATAGATATAGCGGATCTGATTAGATGCCACCTCAACTCTTCTAGATGGTCAAGAAAAGACATATCTTTAAAGTCACCCATTTATTCCTTCTTTGATTAAATCAAGAAAATGAACAACTCCAACATATTCTTTTAAATCATTAATGACAAGTAATTGGCTTATATTATTTTTCTTCATAATACTAAGAGAATCAGCTGCTAGTGAATTTATATTAACAACTTTTGGATTATTATTCATTATATCAGAGGCTTTTATACTGTATATATCAACTTTTTTTTCCAATATTCTTCTTATATCACCATCGGTTATCACACCAATTATTTCATTATTTGACATAACAGCAGTAGCTCCATACATTTTGCTTGAAATCTCATTAATTATTTCATCAATTTTAGATTCTAAAGTAACATTAGGGCTCCTATTTTTATCGATCAAGTCCCCAACTTTAAGATTCAACTTTTTACCAAGATTACCTGATGGATGAAAACTACTAAAGTTTTCAGGCGTAAATCCTTTAATATATTGAAGGCTCATTGCAATAGCATCACCAATAGCAAGATGACAAGAAGAACTAGAAGTAGGAGCAAGGTTATTGTGACAGGCTTCCTTCTCAATTTCAGTTAAAATAAACATATCAGAAATATCTTTTAGCAATGAATTATTATTGCACGAAATCCCAATTAAAGTATTTTTATTTATCTCTAAGTAGTTTCTTAATTTTTTAATTTCTTCAGATTCACCACTCTTAGACAAACATATAATAATATCATTTTCATCGATTACACCTAAATCTCCATGAAATGCATCACCTAAGTGAAGAAAAGTAGATTTAGTGCCGGTGGAATTAAGAGTAGCAGAAATTTTCATACAAATGATAGCACTTTTTCCAATCCCTGTTATAATAACTTTCCCTTCAGATTTGTATAAGCTTTCAACTATTTTTACAAAATTATCATCAATAACTTTTGAGAGATTTTTTATTGAATCTGATTCTAATGCAATAGTTTCTAATGCAATATTCTTTATATCTGTTGGGTTAGCCAAAATAGAATCTTATATTAATCACATTATGTTTGAATGAAAAATAGAATTTAGTAAAATTCTATTTGTCCCATACCAAAATGCTCTAAAATTTGTGTTATCGGTAATCAAAATAATCTTTCCTTTTCCTTTTCTTAATACTTTAAAAGGTGTTGAGTCTTTTAAAAGAGACAAGTTTTCTTCAGATATATATCCGCTAAGAAGAGGGTTTGATGAATAAACTATAGGATTGCTAAAACTGTTTTTATCTTTATCCATATAAATGTTAGAATTTCTAAATAAAGGAAGATTTGAAGTCTCAACACCATAACTAACAGGGTGGCTTCTATCTATTATTGAATTAAATATAGCGCCGCCAGTTTGTTGAGCTCCATAAAATTTTTCTCTATCAACATAATTGACATCTTTAGCAATTAAATCATTTGATTTTAACTCTACTTCTGAGATGTTATCAGATATCCAATTGATAGAATTCCTATACCCAATTAAAGTTCCACCATTAGAAATAAACGACTCAATCTTGCCCTTGAATGATTTTAAGTTTTTTCCTGTGTAATCAGGCATAATAAAATGAGTGTAATCAGATAAATCTATAGATCTTAAATCTTTTATGTCAATTTTAGTAAGAGGCATTTTATATCTAGTATCCAAGAGATGCCATATTTCTCCTGCATCATAACTTCTAACACCTTCTCCAACTAACATACCTACTTTTGGTTTTTCTATTTTTTTGAAATAATTAGAGCCTAAGTCTATACCTAATGTAAGACCAGTTGAAGGAGCCTTTACATCTATATAATTTTCTTTAGATACTTTCATTAATAGGCTATATATCTCATCTGAAGTTAAAACTTGATTTTGTACTGGGATTAAATACGTGCCATAATCATAATTCTTACCATCAACTGAGAATTTTTTTGTTGCAACTTTAACTCTAATGTCTTTTTTTAATAATTCGTAAACTGCTGATGGAGCATAGTATTCATGAGCTTCAAAAACATAGGCATAGTCTGATTGATTTTCTACAGAACCAGGTTTATTTAATAAACTTGCTACTTCATCTCCTAATAATTTTGAAGAGTTTGTTTTAGAATAATTTACATTAAATGCTAGAGGAAAAGTCCAAGCTGAAACATCATAAAATAAACTATCTGTAAATTTTACTTGAGTATTAAACATTGCCTTTATAAGTGTCCTCTTATTTTGGTTTAGAGGAACTACATAGCTATTGTCTTTATTAAACTTTACTTTGTTTATTGTTACATCATCGTTTAGCTTATTAAATTTTATCTTATGACTTTTAAGAATTTCAGCAAGGTGAAAGACTGTAGATTCATCCTTATTCTTACCAAATACTATATATGAGTTGTCTTTTGATGATTTTGAAAACTCATTATCATAAAAATCCTTCATGTAAGTTAATAGCTCAACTCTCATTTCATTTGCAGCTTTAAGTGTTGAAAATGCAGCAGTTAGTTGATTTTTTATTGTAAAAGGAAAAGTTAAAAGACCATTGTCGCTATTCTGAATATGTCCTCTAGAGCTAGCCTGTTCAAATAAAATACCTATACTTCCATTAACATCTGGATATGTTGATGCTTTTCCGAAAAAGAAGTCATCAAAAGATTCTTCTGAATAATAAAGTGATCCTATTTTGTTAAATGCCTCTTCGTGAAATGTTGCTATTTTCTTAGTAAGTTTTTGATTCCTATCTGATATAAGAGGATTTTTCCTTTCAGGAACACCAGGTTGAAAAAAGAAAGTAGCATTTGTTCCCATCTCATGATGGTCAGTTAAAATATTCGGAAGCCACTCAGTGAAAGTTTCAACTTTTGCATTTGTAGCAGGTAATTGGTTTGGAAGCCAATCCCTATTTAAATCAAACCAATAATGATTAGTTCTTCCTCTAGGAAATATTTGATTGTATTCTCTGTCATTTGAATCCGGATTAAGATTCATGCTTCTATTACTATTAGCCCATTGAGAAAACCTCTGTAGACCATCTGGATTAAAACTAGGGTCAACTAATATTATAGTATTTTCAAGAACTTCTTTAGTTTTAGGATCTTCACTAGCGGCTAAATGGTACATTAGAAGTAAGCTTGCATTTGTACCACTAGGCTCATCTCCATGAACAGAGAACCCTTGATAAACGACAATAGGCATTTTACTAACATCGATCTTTGTTCCAGGAGAATTAGATAATTCTAGATGTTTTTTTTGAATCTCATCTAGTTTAGAATGGTTTTCCTCACTAGTGTAAATTAAAAGCCAAGAAGGTCTATCTTCATATGTTTTACCTCTATTTATTAGTTTTATCCTAGATGATACTTCAGATAGTTTAATTACATATTGACTAAGCTTATCATGGCTAACATGCCATTCTCCAACCTCATGACCTATAACACTTTTTGGAGTTGGTATAATAGTATTATATTCTATATTGCTATCAAGATAATAATCTAGTGTAACTTGAGCATTTATATAAAATGATGAAAGTAAACAAAGGGTTAATAGATATCTCATAGGAATAATTTCATTCTTTATCATCGTTTTCAAAATCAACATCTGCGAAATCTTTTGAACTATCATCACCTGAACTATCATCACCAGCTTCTTTGTCAGCTTTATCACTTTCACTTTTATCTTCATCACTAGATGTTTCTTCATTCTTTTTAGATTCAAAATCTTTATCGTGCTTATCGCTAATAACTTCCTTTCCTTTCTTTTCAATTATAAAATCAAAAGTTTCATTTAAGGATGAGTTAAAATCATCAAAGTCTTCTTTATATAGATAGATCTTATGTTTTTTGTAGTAGAATGTTCCATCTTCATTAGTGAACTTTTTACTTTCGGTTATTGTCAGGTAGTAATCTCCTGCTTTGGTTTCTCTTACATCAAAAAAATAAGTTCTTCTTCCAGCCCTTACAACCTTAGAAAATATTTCTTCAACATTATATTCATTTTTATTTTCCATATTTTTTTCTTCAAATATAATGAAATATCAATAGTATTATTCTTTCATTTGCTTATAATACAAATCTTTATAATATCCTTCTATTTCAATTAATTTGGAATGATTTCCTTCTTGAATAATCTTACCATCTTCTAAAACAATTATTCTATCTGAATACTTTAGGCAAGACAATCTATGGCTGACAATAACTAAGGTTTTGTCATTGAAAGATCTATGCATATTAGAAATTATTTTTTCTTCTGTGTCTGAGTCAAGTGAAGAAAAACAATCATCAAATAAGTATATAGAAGCATTTTTTAAAAATGCTCTTGAAATTGATACTCTTTGAACTTGACCTCCTGAAAGAGTTACTCCTCTTTCCCCAAGGATTGTTTTGTAATTATTTTTGAATTTTTCTATTTCATTATGAATTTCAGCTCTTTTTGCAGCATCTACAATTTTATCAATATTTGCATTAACATTTCCAAATCCAATATTTTTTTCTATTGAATCTGAAAATAGAAAATTATTTTGAGGAACATAACTTATTTCCCCTCTGATATGATCAACCTTATAATCTTTAATATTATTACCATTAAAAGTTACCTCTCCTTTATTTGGATCATAAACCCTTGATATTAAATCTAAAAGGGTTGTTTTACCAGATCCGACATTACCAATAACTCCTAATTTTTCGCCTTTTTCAATTTTTAAATTGAATGAATCAAAAACTTTAATTCCAGTTTTCTTGTATATAAAGTCTACATTTTTAAATTTGATATCAAATGCTTTATTTAGGTTTAAATCTTTTACTCCATCCTTAACATTACTTTTTTCATTTAAAAATTCGTTAATTCTTTTTTGTGATGCTTCTGCTTGTTTAACTGTTGCGGTAACCCAACCTACAAGAGTAACAGGCCATGTAAGCATATTTACATATATTAAAAATTCAGCAACTACTCCAATTTCAATTGCTCCGTTTATATATAAATTTCCACCTATATATATTACGATTAGATTGCTTAATCCAATCAGAAATATTATTAATGGGAAGAACCAAGCTTGAATTTTTGCTAAACTCAGATTGTTTTTAAAACTTATAATTGATAATTTATCAAATTGGTGATATACAAGTTTTTGGATATTAAAAGATTTTAATATTGAAATACCACTAAAGCTTTGTTGAGAATGAGAAGATAAATCAGACAGACTCTCTTGAACTTTTGTGCTTTTTATATTAATAACATTACTTATTTTGTAGATAATAATTGATAAAAAAGGAAGAGGTATAAGAGTGTAGAGAGTTAATTTTGGTTCAATAGTAAACATATATGATATAATTATTATAAATAGAACTATAGCATTTGTACCATACATTAATACAGGTCCAAAATACATTCTTGTTCTACTCACATCTTCACTTATTCGATTCATTAAGTCACCAGTCCTATTCTTTTTATAGAAATCTTGGTCTAAGGTTTGGTAGTGAGAGAATATCTCACTTTTGATATCAAATTCAATATATCTAGAGACATTTATTATTGTTTGTCTCATCAGAAAAGTAAAGAACCCTGAAATAATTGATGCTCCAATTATTATAGAAATATTAATAAATAATATTTCTCGAAGATCTCCTGCAACCATAGAATTATTAGAGATATAGTTTTCTATTAATGTTAGCGAGTCACCAACAAATCTTGGGGTAACAAGTGAGAAAATCCTTGAAATAATTGTAATTAATAATCCAGCTAGAAGTTTAAATCTATACTTATAAAGATATTTATCTAATTTCCTTAGTTCTTTCATTAGAATCTTACAAATATAGGTTTATTAAAACTTTGTTATTTAATAGTAATAAGAATTAAAAAAATCATTTATTTTGCAATATGTTCTTTAAAATTATTAATCGAAGGTATATCCGAACTCGAGTTATTCAATTTGTTTACTCTAATTCTGTTTTGAAGGATGACATGGATAAAAACATGTTAGACTTTATCAATAGTATTTCTAACTCTTTAGATCTACTATACTGTTCGATTGATCTTATTAAAGAAATTAAAAATCATTTCCTTTCAATTCAAAAAACAAAAAAGTCTTTTAAAAACATTTCTGAGAACCCATATTTTATTTTTTTTTCTAACATAGATATTCCAAAAAAGAGGGGAATGACTATTAATTGGGAATTAAACTCAAATTATATTGATGATATTAAAAAAAGATATATTGAGAATGAGATTTCTCAAAAAAATAAATCGAATAGTGAAGATTTAAACTTTTTTATATACTTTTTCTCTGAGATAATATGGAATTCAGAAATTTTATATGAATTCATTCAGGATCAAAATATTACTTGGACAGATGATATTCCAATAATTAATTCTTATATAATCTCTATAGTAAAAGAAATTGATTTAAATAAAAAAAGCTTGTTTAAAATTCCTAGGGAAAATGATTATAAAGAGGAAATTATTTTTGGAGAAAAGTTGATTAGCCAAGTTTTTGAAAATAAAAATAAACTGAAATCTTATTTGGATGGTAGGATTCCAAACTGGGATACAGAAAGGATTGCCCAAATAGATTTAGCTATTTTAATTTCTGCTATAGCAGAGTTAGTATACTTTCCTTTAATACCTGTTAAAGTTACTATGAATGAGTATATAGAAATCTCTAAGGAGTATTCCTCTCCTAAAAGCAGTGTATTTATTAATGGTGTTTTAGATAAAATAATAAAAGATCTTACAGAGGATGGAACAATTTTAAAAACGGGGAGAGGTCTTATTACTTAATTTTTATTAATTTTGATGAATATGAAAAGACTTATTTTAATTGCCTTCTTTTTTTCTTTTTTAGGTTGTAATGAATCAGCTTCTGAAAAAATAAGTACTGATGTAGCGCAGGCTCAAATGTCAAAAGATCGTAAGTATGCTGAAATTAGTTTCGATAGAATTTTTCATGATTTCGGAAATATTGATGAGGGAAAAATAGCTAAAACAGTTTTTACTTTTACAAATACAAGTAAAAATGACTTATATATTGTCGATGCTAGAGGCAGCTGTGGGTGTACAGTTCCAAAGTACCCTAAAAATATAGCAATTAAGCCTGGTGAAACAGGAGAGATAGAAGTGAATTTTGATTCAACAGGAAGACCTAATTTACAACAGAAGACGGTAAAAATTTCAGCGAACACTGCAACAGGTGGACAGATGTTGCGTATTCAAGCATTTGTTAATCCTATAAATAAATAATAATGGAATCTCAATTACCCTTTTTACTTTTAATTGCAATTGTTTTCCTTTTCTTTATAGTGCTTCCTCAAAGTAGAAGAAATAAAAAGGAAAAAAACTTTTTAAGTAATCTTAAAAGAGGGGATAGAATAATCACAAAGAGTGGTATTCATGCCAGAGTTATAGAGTTTGATAATAAAAATAATACCTGTGTAGTTGAAACAATGGCAGGAAAACTAAAAATTGAAAAAGCTGCTATATCTCTTGAAATGTCGAGTAAACTAAATGTATAAATTAGTAAGGAGTTTATTATTTTTATTTGATGCTGAATTTATCCATGAACTATCTACCAAATTAATTAAGCTTTATAATTATATTCCATTTGCATCTAGACTATTAAGAAAAAACTATTTAGTTTCAGACAAGTTATTAGAAAAAGAACTTTTTGGAATAAAATTTTCTAACCCAGTTGGTTTGGCTGCAGGTTTTGATAAGAACGCTAATTTCTATAATGATTTCAGAAATTTTGGCTTTGGTTTTATTGAAATAGGTACAGTTACACCATTGCCTCAAGATGGTAATCCTAAAAGAAGAGTTTTTAGATTACCTAAGGATAAAGCATTAATAAATCGTCTAGGATTTAATAACTACGGAACAACAAGAATAAAAAAGAATCTTGATAAGAATAGAAATATTATTATAGGCGCTAACATTGGAAAGAATAGTGTTACGAAGAACGAAGATGCCTATCAAGATTATTTAAAATGCTATAATGAACTATATCCATATGTGGATTATTTTGCTATAAACATTAGTTCTCCAAATACAAAAGGTTTAAGAGACCTTCATAACAAGGATCTTCTTGAACCGTTGATTAAAAAAATTACTTCATTAAATTATTCAAAAGAAAATCCTAAACCTATTTTATTAAAAATATCCCCTGATGTTGCATTTAGTCAATTAGATCAAATTATTGAATTAGTTATTGATTATAAAATACATGGAATAATTGCAACAAATACTTCTATTTCAAGAAAAGGTTTAATTTCTAAAAATATGAATGAAGTTGGGGGATTAAGTGGAAACCCAATTAATAAAAGAAGTAATGAAATTATTAGTTATATATCAAAAAAATCAAATAAGGTATTCCCTATAATTGGTGTTGGAGGAATAATGTCTCCTGAAGATGCTGTTGAGAAAATTAAATCAGGAGCAGATCTAGTTCAGTTATATACAGGTTTTATCTATAATGGACCTAAACTGATAAAGTCAATAAATAAAGCTTTAATTGAATATTATAGTTCTATTTAAAATAACTAAAACTTTCGTTTGATTTAATATTTTTTAGGGTTTCAAAAATAAGCTTAATTACATTTTCTACATCTTCTTTTTGAACCATCTCTACAGTTGTGTGCATATATCTTAACGGTAAAGAAATAAGTGCCGATGGAACACCTCCATTACTATATGCAAATGCATCTGTATCTGTTCCGGTATACCTTGAGGATGCAAGCCTTTGAAAAGGAATCTTTTTTGTATTAGCAGTTTTAATAATTTTTTCCCTAAGACTGTTATGTACTGCAGGTGCATATGAAATTACTGGTCCTTGTCCAATTTTTATATCACCTTCTTTTTTATTTTCAATCATAGGAGTTGATGTATCATGACATACATCAGTAACGATAGCAACATTTGGCTTTATAGTATTTGTAATCATTTCAGCACCCCTTAATCCAATCTCTTCTTGAACTGAATTTGTTATGTATAATCCAAATGGTAAATTTACTTTCTTCTCTTTTATAAGTCTTGCAACTTCAGCAATCATAAATCCTCCAGCCCTATTATCTATTGCTCTACAAACAAACTTATTTTTATTAATTATTTGAAATGAGTCTGGATATGTAATAACGCATCCTACATGTACTCCCATTTTTTCAACCTCTTTTTTATCTTTAGCGCCAATGTCAATAAATATATTATCAATTTTTGGAGGGACTTCTTTACTATAATCTCTTACATGAATTGCTGGCCAACCAAAAACACCTTTTACAATTCCCTTTTTAGTATGGATATTAACCCATTTTGATGGTGCTATTTGATGATCACTTCCGCCATTTCTTATAACATAAATAAGGCCTTTATCAGTTATATAATTCACATACCATGAAATTTCATCTGAGTGTCCTTCAATTACAACCTTGAATTTTTTATCTGGATTAATAATCCCAACTGCTGTCCCATAACTATCTGTTAAGAATTCATCTACATAAGGTTTCAGATATTTCATCCATATTTTTTGACCATTAGATTCGTATCCAGTTGGGGAAGCATTATTAAGATACTCCTCTAAAAATTTTATTGATTTATCATTTAGTACTTTCATAATATTTCTAAAAGATTCAAAATTAACAATAAATAATAAACATCTTATTAAATTTGTAAAATGAAATATCTTTTTTCATTCATTGCATTTTTTTTCATCTTAGACTTATCATCTCAAACGCCTGATGAAAATCTTGATTTTTTATTCCCAGGAGACTCAATCCCAACTAATACTTTTATGCTAGATGAAGTTCAGGTTTTTCAACCTTTAAGATTTAATAACGATGATGAGATTAAAAGATATGTAATACTAAGATATAGGGTTAAAAAGGTATATCCTTATGCTAAGCTTTCTGCAGATAGAATGAATGTAATTGATTCTAGAGTATCTGAAATAGAATCTAAAAGAAAAAGAAGAAGATATCTAAAGCAGCTTGAAAAGTTCACATATAATGAGTTTTCAGAGGAGTTAAAAAAGCTCTCTAGGTCTCAGGGGAGAATATTAGTCAGATTATTAAATAGACAAACAGGTTTAACTGCTCATACCATAGTCTCTGAATATAGAAACAATTTTAGGGCATTTATTTACCAAACTGCAGCATCATTATTTAATATTTCCTTAAAAGATGAATATAGCCCCTTTGATAACTATGAGGACTATTTAATTGAAGATATTCTGCAAAGATCTTTTTCTGAAGGATCCCTAGAAAAACAAGATTATGCTCTTGATTTTAATCTTGACTCATTATACAAACATTGGAAAGGGAAAAAGTAGTTAAAAAAATTGTTAACAACTAACCTAATTTACTATAAATAAGTACTTTAAATTTTTATAATTTTGAATCCATAAAAAAATCAAATTATTGTTGTTGTTAACAACAAAAAGGTGCTATATTTGCAGCCGCAAAAAGATTTTTGCAAGTTCATTGAAAATATTGAAATGACAGCGCGTATCAAATTTAGATACGAACTAAGTAAACCATTCTGAAACAAAGTCAATTTAAGAGTCGTACAAATTATTTATAATACTACAACGAAGAGTTTGATCCTGGCTCAGGATGAACGCTAGCGGCAGGCCTTATACATGCAAGTCGAGGGGCAGCATAAGATTGCTTGCAATCTGATGGCGACCGGCGAACGGGTGCGTAACGCGTATGCAACTTACCTTTTACTAGGAGATAGCCAAGAGAAATTTTGATTAATATCCTATACAATTATTTTTTCGCATGAATTAATAATAAAAGCTCAGGCGGTAAAAGATGGGCATGCGTCCTATTAGCTAGTAGGTGAGGTAAAAGCTCACCTAGGCAACGATAGGTAGGGGTCCTGAGAGGGAGATCCCCCACACTGGTACTGAGACACGGACCAGACTTCTACGGAAGGCAGCAGTAAGGAATATTGGACAATGGAGGCAACTCTGATCCAGCCATGCCGCGTG
>Ga0208749_1000197_pt1 | contig 15194 bp, 15 predicted proteins | sample Knorr_S15_td_DCM_FD_185601 | JGI IMG/M metagenome (GOLD analysis project Ga0208749, IMG submission 185601) | Marine microbial communities from Southern Atlantic Ocean transect - Knorr_S15_td_DCM_ad_63m_LV_B (SPAdes) (version 2) | ecosystem: Environmental > Aquatic > Marine > Oceanic | place... | reverse complement strand
TATTAGTTCCTGTGTAGTTAGAACCAGTCCAACCAGAATTGGCTTCGACATTCACATAAGGACCAGCAAAAGCTGCACCAGCGAATACGAATGGAGATGCTGCAAGAGCAGCGATTGTTGATTTAATAGACATTTAGTTATACCTTTAGTTTACTTGCGGAGTGGTTACCCGCAGATGGAGAGTCGGTTTTGCCGACTGCTTGAAAATCATAACACATGATGCAGTGCGCGTCAAGTGGGTCGTCCGAGTAATTGAGGGAGTTCCCGATTGCTATATGAGTAATTTATCATGCCCAACCCCCAAAAGTCAAGGGGCTTGTGCCAGTTGGTCAATGAGCATTTCTCATGACTCTCATAAGTTCTACTTATGAATCATCGTCTAAATCATTGTCTTCGCTTCTGAATACTAGCAATTCCTCTCCATACTCAACTCCTTCCATTTCAGGGTGAGGTGCGGGTAATACGGTCTTTTTTCTTGCTCTGGGTTTATCAAAATCTCTTAGTGTTGACATCATCATAGTATACATGAATGCAAATGTAGCTCCCAAGAGACTAACAAAGCATATCAAGTATATAAGAATAGTTATCTGCGAATCCATCTTGGTAAGTAGAATATTAGAAACGATAATGTCCAAAAGGTTATTAATGCCATTATGTGTAGTATTCTACTAGAGTTTACTATCAACCCAATAGTCACGAGTCCCATCCATGTATAGTCAAGTGTGCCATGGAACCTATACCATGTGTTTGCACCATACTTATCAATAAATTTATCTCTTTGTCTTGCGAACAACGGTGATACGTGTCGCATCATAACGAAACCTTCGTTGAAGAACATAACAAAGAATCCAATCCAAAAAATCATAGTTTTTAATTAAGGTAAATCAATGCTCCCGTCAGTCGAACGTTAGCACCAGTGATAGAAACGTCTGCTGCTCCAAGAATATCAACTTTAGCTGCATCAACATCAAAGTCAGCAGTTTTAAAGGAGGTTTTAGCAGAATTAAGAGAAAGATCTGCTGTTTTAACAGTAGTTTTTGCTGCAGTAAGATCAAGAGCTCCTGTAGTAATTGTTCCTGTTCCACCAGAAATAACTACTGCAGCACTAGCAGCATTAATAAATCCACCTGCTAAAGCAACGTTTTGAATATTGCCAGCAACAGTTTTCACATTATATGTAGCAGATCTATCCTTCACCAAAGGAACGGCAAATACACCACCACCAACAGTGACATTAGACACACCAGCAACATATTTCTTATAATCTCCAGCAATTACTCTATTAATATGACCTGAAGATACAATCGATTGATTAGATCTTGGATCAAACTGTATTGATGTTTCTTCTCCAGCACCAAAACTCATCTTCTGACCTAATACTATATCTTTCTTATTGATTTGTGCAGTGTTGATTGCAGTACCTGCCATTTCAATATCAGATTCTGATTGAATTTTGACAGATTGACCTACAAGATATAATGCCTCAGTAGCTTCAATTCTGATTATTTTTGCTTTTATAACCCTTTCTCCACCTATAGACTGTTCTACATAATCACCATCACACTTAATGTTTAATGCTTGTCCCTTTCTTGTAGGGTCATTAAACTCCATAAAACATTTATCCATATATCTATGCTGCCCACCACCCCATGCTGTGATGTTGAATTTTCCACTAGCGGCACCTAAATTAGGATCTCTTGCTCCAGTCATGATAGTAATCCTACCATCACCATGGAAAGTCATTCCATTATCAGTACCTGAAGGACCATCAAGACACAATGCTGTTGTTAATTTATCTGGAAGAACTCTTTCGTAAATAGATGCTCTTGTCCTATAACCTTTACAAAGATAACCTAACCTAACACCATCAACTTCTCCATTTGATTCATCGGCAGTTTTAGGTTTTGCAAGACCTTCATTCTTGATACTATTATAAGTTTCTTGTGTTGCTGCTGGTTGTTGTTTTGACATTATCTACATCTCCTATGGACAATCAACATAACGACCTGTACCAATCTTGGTAGAACCAATTCTGGAAAGTCCATCTGTATCTAGACATACTAATGAAGGCAACAATTGTCCTCCATACCCACCACCACCAACGACATTGATTTCTGGGAATCCTTCAAAAGTTTTTGTTTTGTCAAGCATTCTAGCACCAATTAAGAATCCATCATCATTAATGATAGCTTCTGCTAATCCTGGTTCATCATTGATAAAAATCTGTGGTTTAGTTTTATATCCAATTCCAAATCTAGTAGCTGTAAATGTATCAATAATACATCTCTTATCATTATCACTAGAACGATTCTTTTTATAACCAAATCCTGGTGAAATAACACGAATTTCAGTTAAGAATCCATTATTATCTAATAGTCCTGTTGCAGTTGCACCAATTCCTTCGCCACTAATGAATACGTATGGTGCTTCTGCCCATGGATCACCAGGATCATCAACAGGAATTTCAATGATACCACCATTATCATCAGTGATTACATCAGGAATATTAATTGTAGGTGGTTTAAAGTCATCATATACAGTTTCTGGAGAATCACCAACACCTTCATCAAAATCAGGAAGATCTAGATCTTTTTTCGATACAATCAAAACATCTGCAGTAGCTCCCTTACCTGCAATAGCAAAAGTTAGATTTTCTGCTTCTTCTACTACATCATCTTCTGCAATACCAATAGTTACTTTTGCTTGTCCATCTTCAATAATAAACTCACCAGCTAAGGATCCACCGATAATATCATTTGATGTAATACCTGTGCCAAGCAAATTATAATATAAAATAGTTCCATCAGGTACATTACTGGTGGTAATTGTGTAAATAATAAACTCATCCTCTGGACAAATAGCTCTATTAGCTACAACTTCATAAGAAGGTGTAGTATCGGATGGATCATCTACAGGATCATCTGGTATACCATCTCCATCATCATCAGGAGGAATCACTGGATCATCAGGAATATCAATTTCATCTGGATTATCTGCTGGTGGATCATATGGATCATAATCTTCCTTAATTTTAGATGGTGAAATAGTACACTTTCCAATATTCTTTATGAATAGTGATTTAATTCCACTACTATCAATAGGACTATTTTTCTTAAGAGACACATAAAATTCTTCTACTGATCTATCAGCTAATGGATCTCCAAACGTCCGAATCTCAACTGATTTTTCAGTTTCTTCTGGTTGAAAACCAACAATAGTATTTACTGATAAAAAATCTTCTCCAGCAGTTGCTGTACCTTTTCTATCTAAAGTTTTAAATGTAACAGAAGAAGCAGATCCTAGATATCCAGAACGAATTACTGTGAATGTTGCAACTTGTCCTCTGGTTACTTCAATATCTTTAATATCATATGTAATTTTTTTGATCCTTGTAGATGTGTCACCAGGACCTTTTGGTGTGTATGGTAAAGGAATACCTCCAGTAAATCCAACAGTAGTAAACTCTAATGGTTTACCAGTATATGCATCTTCACAAGTATACTGTGTATAATCACCAGGAGTATCACCAAATAAGTTATCAATGCCAGATAAAAGATTATCTAAGAAACCTTCTTCATCTTCATCTTTCTCTTCTTCTTTTCCATTAACGCAAACTTTTTTGTACTTATTACATGTTTGATCAGGACCAGTGCAAGAGATACCTAGAAGTTTAAGTACATAATTGATAGCTTGACCAATCATATTAAGTGGTTCAGCAATAGCACCAAGAATATCTTGTAAAGGTCCCAATATCTTACCAAGAATTTCATTGATTAACTGATTGATCTTAGAAATGATTCCATTTACAAACTCATCTACATGACAGATAGCAGCACGATATGCTTTATTGAGATAACTCATCAATACATTTGTTAACCATGCTATCAAACGTTCACCTAAGTCTGCCATTTGACAACCAAGGTCTTTCAAAGCATTGTTAAAAAATTCTGTTACAGGAGTTAATCTATTACCAGATTCATCTGGTGCTAAAAGTGCCTTGACTAATGAATCTACAGCATCTGATAGTAATTTTTTAATATAACCTTTGATTCTTGCTAGAAATTCAGTAACAACACTAATAGCTTTGTTAACATACACTCTACCAGTGGAAATTGCACTGTTTACTTTTCCACTAATCTTATTAGTATAATAATCTCCTATGTTACCACCATTATTTTGCACATCAGCTAACATCTGACCAACAATGGTGTTCATCTGTGTTTTTAGATCTTGATCTTTACATTTTTCAGCAACACTTTGACACCACTCTTCTTTCTTTAATCTTTCTTTTACTGCTAATGCTACAGGAATATCTTCCTTTCCATCTACTTCTCTTCCTGTAGATAAACCTGAACCTGTTCTAGCACCATCTTCAGATGTACTGGTAGTATCATCAACTACTTCACTATTTGTTTCTGTCCCATCTTTATATGGATCAGGTTGATGTTTAGCATTAGATCCTGTAATAAATGCACTTCTATTTGGTCCTGGTGTATTAATAATCTTTGTAGCACCTGGAGTTTGACCAATAGAACCCATAATAATGGGTTTTTGTTTAGCTGAATCTATGTAAAATCCAATTACCCAACAACCTTCAATTAATTGGTGACTTGCTCCACCAATATTACCTGGCATGAAAGGTGCATTAACTGGCATCATCACGGTTGCCCATGGCAAAGCAGCAGTAGGAAGAAGTTTCTTCTCTGGATCACCAGGATGATCTCCTACAATTCTTACTTTAAAACGATATCCACCTTTATTGTTTTCATCGTCATCTACAGTGCCTTCGATTTGTCCAACCCACCATTGGAATCCATCATCCCCTATACGGTGGATTGGCATTAACCGTGATAATGCTTCGTCCATATTAATCTTCGTAAATTAAACACTCAGGTTCATCTGGATGTTGATCACAAAAGAGTTCAATAGCATTAGGATCATGGTGATCTCCTGCTTCGATCTCTGCCTTGTGGTGGTCTACATAATCTTCCAACTCATGTAGTTCAATTTCAACATGACGACGCATCTGAGGATTAGTTGTAGGATCCTGTAGGATCTCTTTATCCTTCTCGATATGCTTTTCTATGCTTTCCATAAGTAAGTATCTTTCTAGGTTTATTTATTGGTTATGTTTGGACACTTTATCCTTTTGTCCATAAGAATCTCTCATCAAGCGTAGTGTTGAGTAAAACTCCCCATTTGATCCAGATGTAGGATCATATTTATGGGTTACCTCGTGAATCAAGTATTGACCACTACTTTCTGTATCCCAAGGTTCATCCTTGGCATCTTCATCTGGTAGCTTACTAACCAGTTTAACATTAATTCTGTCTCCTGCACATATTTCAGCATTCCCAGGTATTACGATAGCCAGTTTCTGGTTTGCAAGCAATTTATACCTTGCTATAGACTGTGCCATGTAGTATTTTTGCCAATCAGCAAATTTAGTAGGTTTCTTAGAACCGTCCTTTTTTTCTGGTGAAGCAGGTTCCCAGTCATTAGACCAAGTTTCATGATCTAAGTATATCGACATCATTCTACTAGGATATTCAGATAGTTCTATATCTTTTATCGGAATTAGAGAAAGAGAATCTTGTCCTCCAAGATGTGCCATATTTTCATAGCTTTCTTTAACCTTATAGACATACTCTTCGTATTGTCCTGTTGAATGATTAAAAAACGTTATAAGAGATGAATATTTTCCCCCTCTTAAAGACGCCATCATATCAACCTCAGATTGAAATACAGATTTTTTAATTGTAAATCTATCATCTGCACCATCTCCAATATTTCCTAGTCTTTCTTGATATTCCTTACCTTTCTCTTGACCCCATGCCTCTGTGTTTAATCTATCAGATTTTAAAGGACTTTTTTCATCAGCACATAGAGAATCAACTGCAAAGAAATTATATCCTCTTTTTGTCTCCCAGAAGAAAAATCCACCACTACCTTTAATTTGTTGTTCTGATTTATTATTGTTTGATGTATTTGAACTAGTCTCAAATTTAGCTTTAGGAGAAACACTCTTAGCTGCTAATTCTGCAATAATATCAAATGGTCTCGTTTTGGTAGGAATTAATTTGGTTTCTAATAAAGAAGGTTCTGAGAAGAAATTCTTTTCACTACCAATATACGCTTTATCTTTTACTAGTTTTTTAATAATTCCCTCAGGATTACCTTCCATCATTACATTAACTCTTTTAACTTCATTCTCTAAAGCTTCAGCAGATATAAGACCAAGAGTATAAGTTTGTTTCTTTTGTTGAGCATATCGATTTGCAACTTTCCATACAACCATCTCATACTTAATTCCAACATCACTTGAGTTAGTTGATATTTCAATAACTGCTTTCTCTCCACCTTTAATGGGGAGAGACCCAATTAAACCAGCACTATCAGCTACTGTTACAAGTCCCACTACAAATGGGTTTACAATAGACTCGATATATTCAAATTCTACAACAATTTTTCTAATATCAATGGATCTATCAGATCCATGTTTGAAAATTTGAAAATTTTTGAGTTTAACGTCTGTTGATGAAGAAAAATTATCCATTAGCACCTCGCTAATTGAATTGCTTGGTACCAAGAAACTCCAGCTTCTGCAGCAGTGGATCCTAATCCAACATCCACCCCTTGACTAGATTTTTGTTTTGTTGATCCTGTATCTGATGAACTAATTACAACAACTTGTGATTTGCCACTTACATCATTGAGTGATACCTCAGATGATGAAGTATTTAAAGCATCAGCACCACTTGCATCACTTCTTCTATTCAACAATTCTTCTGCTTTTTTTACTTCTTGTTGTTCTGAACGAAGCAATTCATCAAACTCTTGTCGTTTAATCTCATTATTATTTTCATCAAAGAAAGTATATTTTTTAATACCAAATTTATTATAGTAACCAATTGATCCAACACCAGGAACTTGTACACGTTGACTCAGTTTGTCGATAGATCTATTTTGAGCAAGAGCCAAAGCTTTCAATCCGCGATATTTTCTGCCCAAAGTGGATGAATAGAGATCCCCGTCCTCACCATCCAGTCCTAACATTTTCTTCAATTTTTCAAGTTGCTCAGTTTTGTCCTCCCCAGAAAGTTCAGATTCTGATAACTGTTCTAGTGTTAAACCATCCTTTAAAGGAATAACTTGATTGGGTGTTATATTAGTCTTATTAGTCTTATTTGTAGGAACACCATTAGTATGAGCAACATGTTCTTTCAAGAAAGCTACAGGATCTAAAGTTCCTGCAAAATCTCCTCCAGAACCTGATCTTCCCTTACGGATTTCATAGTGAATAACACCAGTGCGTGTTTCACCTCTAGCTACTGGAGTTCCAGGTTCAACCATGTCACCTTCTTTAACAAGAATTTCAGCACCTTCTGCAATTCTTTCAGTAACATCTAGATCTTCGTTATAGATGTCAACATACCTTCCATATCCACCTCCCCATTGGTGGTAAACCCCAATTACCTTACCACCAATTTGTGAATCAAATGTTGCATCAGGTCCTGAAATATCAAAGTCTTGTCCAGCATGTTTTCTTAATCCAAAGTTTCTAGAAGCACCATATTGTTGTGCAGCTGCTAAGTCTGCATCACCAGTTCCTGTTGGTGGTAGATTATGACCAAAGTCATAGTTATCACGATTTATACTTACAACTTTTCGGTTTGAAACATCAGTTTCATTATTATTATTATTATTTCTATTATCAGAATCCTCGGAAAAATCACCAAACGGTCTATAACCTCCTGGAAATTTGAAAGCACCAAGAATTTCCTTCAATCCTCCAAAGAATCCATCCCAACCATTTCCCCTATCATAAAATTCTTTCAAACCTTCTGCTTGAATTTTGCCAAATTGCCTTTTATTTCTTCTCTGTGCATCAAGAATACCCTCTCCAATATTAAGAGAGATAGCTTTCATTTCTTTAGACTTGTTACCACTGAGAGTAACCTCAGTACCATGAAGTTCTGCAAGATAACCAGACTCAGGACCAGTTGTTAACATACCATCAGCACCAGATGGCATCATCATATCTTTTCCAGCTAAAGCAGCATCAATACCAACAGAAGCAGCAGTACCAACACCAGGAACAGTAGATGCTGCACCAGATGCTAATTCAAGACCAGCACCAATAAAATCTCCCTGTAACGCTCTCTGAGCAGCAAAAACAGCACCTAATCCTAGTCCTACCAGTGGAATTTTCTTTCCTAAACTCTTTGCAAGTGCTCCACCAGCAACCTTACCAATTGCCTTTGCTCCCAGTTTAGCACCTGCTTTTTTTCCCATTCCTGCTAACAGTTTGCCACCCACTGCAATACCAAGTCTTTTTCCAGCTCTAGCACCACCTCTTCTCATCACGGCTCTTCCTAGTGATGCAGCTGCTGCCTTACCACCAAGACCAGCACCAGCACCACCACCTCTACGAGATCCACGATTCATCAAACCCATGCCACCTGCTCCAAGAGCCTCATAAGCAATGTTACTAGAGAAGTCTCCACCTTGTTCTAAAGAAGCTTCTTCTGCAGCTGCTAATGATTTTCTTGCTAATTTTTCTGCTTGCAGTTGCTGTTCGTTAGCAATTGTTTGCTGAGCTCTAGTTTGTGCCTGAATAGCAGCACCTAGACCCATGGTAACACCAGTCAATCTTTCAATTGCCTGTACTATTTCTCCACTACCTCCACCACCTGTAATTGCTGTTGATTTAGTAAATACACTATCATCATCATCTACTACTCTTTGTGCTGTAGTATCAAAAATTGCATTAGCAGCATCAGTTTCTGGTGATAAATTATTTCCTGAAAAATTAACAAAAGGATTTCTTGCCTTTACTGGCTCTCCACCACGATCTATAACCTCTGGATTTATTGCTGATGATGATGAACCAGTTAATGCTCTCTGTCCACCACCAGAAAGCATATTTTGTATAGGTGGTACATCATCCTTCTTCCATGAATATGGTTGTGGAGTTCTTGGACCTTTAGTCCTAATATTGAATAAAGCGTCAGTAATTCCCTGAGTTACCTTATCTCTAATAAAGTTACCTAATCTTGTAGTTTGCTTATCGAACTGCTCATCAAACTTCTTCTCCAGAAATTTCTCAATTCCAGATGGTCCTCTGTTATCTTGGTATGATGCAAATCCGTGTGCCATTATCTTTGTTTAGCTGCTTCTTGTGCTTTTTTAACATTATCTAGATGTTGCATTAGAAGACTAGTATATACTTGTCTTTCCCATGGCATCATATTTTCAATCTCAGTCAAAGAGTATTTATGATGATGCATCAAAGCAAAGTTGGTTTTGTAGTAACCCTCTAGCGTATTGTGAAAGAGGGCTATCCGAAAAAATTCGTCAATCCAGTAATTAAGAATTCTGAATCAACTCCCGTTTCAGGGTTTTTAACGGTAAATTTATGTTCTAGTCTGGGAATCTTCTCAAAGAATTGTTGAATTTTCTCAAACTGTGTATTTGTCAATCCTTCCACAAATTGAACAAATTCCTTTTTGGTGGTAGTAGAGCTATCATATACCTCCTCACCATCAAAAATTTGATCAATACAATCAGCAACAGTTTCAAGGACACCATCTGTAGATGGAACTTTGCCCATAATAGACCCACTAACAAATTCATTCCAAGCAGGATACTTCATGATAACACCAAGTTCATCAGATAACATGATTTTAGGGTCATGTCCCTTAGGTTTATTGACCTCAACTTCAGTGAGATTCATATTATACTTAACTTGCGTTTTTTCATCATCTCTGCAAGTAACGTTCATTTGAACGATTTCCCCAACAGAGACGGCACGAATTTGAAGGAAAATATATTCCAAATCAAACATTGCTAAATCTTCAAGTTTCACTCTTGATTGAATACAACCCTTTAAAAGAGATCTTACAGATTTTTCAATCTCTTTTTCATCCTGTGTTTCTAAAGCTATTAATAGTACCTTTTCCTCTTTTACTACAAAAGGACGATATTTTAGTTTTTTCCCATTTGAAGGAATTTCCAACTCATAAGTCGGTAAAACAACTTGTGGCAATGCCATTATATTAACTCCAAGGTCATATTTATATTTAGCGACTTTTTCAGAGAAAAATTGGCGGGATAAATTTTTCGACTTTTATGGAATTGAAAAGTCAATTTTGACCTGTCTGATCCATAGAGAAAGCTCTAACCATTCGTCTTGAAAGATTTGTACTACCAACTACATCAACTTCCCTCTTAAAATTCTCTAATTTTTGTTCTTCTGTGAGACCAGGAACAGACTTATAATCAAACAACTTACCGTCTGTAGCTTCACCTTTAGTAATTTGAGGAGAACTTCTAATGTCCTTCTCCATAGTATAATGTCTCTCGTATTTAAACTGAGCAGTTACCTTTGTAATTTGAGAAGATCCAAATGATAGTGGAATAGCATCAATTTGATATGGCCATGCTTTCTCCATGACATAAGTAATTGATTTTCTTTCAGTAGTAGAAGTCTTTCCAGCTTCTGTCTTTGAAATATGAATATCTCCTTGATAGTAATCCTTATATCTGACTCTTGTTACTCTATTAGGAGACATTATACCACCCATAGTCGTATTTGAAGTAAATTGTCCACCAATTACATCATAATACCAATTGTTCAAACTCTTCAATATAGTCATGTTAGCATCCAACATGAATGTGAGAGCAAATTCTGTAAAAACTCTTGTATGTGGATAATCTACAGAACCAAGACCTACCTGTAATCCTACTTGTGTTCCAGTTGCAGTATTCATATTAGGTAGCTGAGCTTCATCACAAAAAATCTCAACCAATTCAGGATCAAAATACGATTCAGCAGCTCCCTTGAATTCTACAAGAAAATTGTTGCTAAACGACATTCCACCGTTTTGACTTACTCTAGAAAGAAAAGTATTGATTCCCGCTGCCACGCTAAATACCTATGTTGGATTAATTATATTTATGGCGTACTCTGGGTATTTTAAACCTAAGAACCCGCAGAAGTACCGTGGCAACCCGACTAATATTGTTTATAGGTCGCTATGGGAACGTAAGTTCATGGTGTTCTGTGACAATAACCCTTCAATATTACAGTGGGGGAGTGAAGAGATTATCATACCATACAGAGCTCCTGATGGTAAGATAAGACGATACTATCCAGACTTTTATATCAAAGTTCGTGAAAAGTCTGGCAATCTTACGAAATATATCATTGAAGTAAAACCCAAAAAACAAACACAACCACCGAATGAAAAGAATAAACGAACTGCCTCATATCGTAATGCTGCATTAACATACGCAAAGAACCAAACTAAATGGTCTGCTGCTCGTGAATATTGTGAAGATAGGCAGATGAACTTCTTAATATTAACCGAGGATCATTTAGGAGTATGAAACAATGGCAACAGGATTCGCCGCAGTACAGCGCAATAACGTCAATCAAGACCCAGGATATCAAACATTATTTGAACGAATATCAGCAAGAACAGGTGGGGAGAAGAAACCACTCTCTTGGTATAGATCTGCTGTAAAAGCAGAAGCTAGCACATACAAGAAAAACTTTAATAAGTACATATTAAATGAGAAGAGTGATAGAGTAGGTGCTGCTGAAGAACAAGATGCTAATGAGTTACGTAAATTTACAGTAGCAGGACATCTTTATATGTTTGAGTATAAGGCAAAAATGAGATACTTGCCTTACTATGATAGATTTCCACTAGTATATGTAATCAAAGCAGGAGGAAAGAATGAGTTTTGGGGTGCAAACTTACATTATCTCTCTCCAAAGAAGAGAATTCAGGCAACAAAGAAACTAATGCAAGGAAGAATTGACATTCCTAAGAGATGCTTCCATAAATACCTAAGCCCACATGTAGAAGGGTTATACCTAGATCTAGCTGCAAGTGAATGGGATACTGCTATCCTATTACCAACAGAAGATTTTGTTAAAAATGTGAATAATATGGTATTTCCTATAGATAAATCTGAAGTATGGGAAGATACTGATGAGAACTTCTACGATAAAATCCGAGGTCAAAGAATAGTGAAGGGTTACGGAACATCAAAATCTAAGGAGATGGCAAGTGGCAAATAGATTTGCTTCAGCTCCCACAGATGGACTCCAGCCAGGTGATTGGAAGGCAGATCCTAATGATAGGACTAAGAAATTAGTCTGGAATGGAACTTCTTTTGTATCAAAGAATTGGAGGTTTGCTGCTGGAGGAAGAGAGCTTGGAATTAATATGACAAGGAAGAAGAACAAATATGCTTTAATTCCTGAAGGTTATGATGGTGTTTATTACTATGTTGACAAATCAAACGGAGATAATATCGTTGGTATTTTAGGCGGAAATCCAGACTACCAGGTAGCACTTAAAGATAAAAGAAAAGCAGAAGTAATGACGAGGATCCAAAAATTTGGAGCTCCTTCTGCTAACTGGTCAAGTGATGATGCTGTTTTAAAATATCCTTTTAAAGGAGTTATTGGTGAGCAGAGTGACTACGTATTGTTTGAATTTAAAAGATATGTACCACCATTTAGACAGAAAAGAATGCTGGAATATAGTGCAACCGATGGTAAGAAGTTTAAAAACCAGTTAAAAAAGCAATTAAAGAATTCACAAAAAGATACAACAAACAAGGATTTTAAAAAATTAGCGTCATCATATGATTACAATCAAGCTAATGAGTATAAACCTGCTGGTGATGAATTTCCATCTGTCATAATGTATATGCCAGAAGATATTTCTACTGGTTTTAGAGGTAATTGGGGTGGTAAAGCATTCAGTACAATTGGTGCAGGTATTTTAGCAGCTGCTGGTCAAGCAGGTATAGGTGATAAAATTGGAACTGGATTCAATGCTATGGGGAAAGCAGCAGAAAGAGCTCTTGGTTTAACTGCAGTTGCTTCTCTCCAGAAGGTTACTAAAATGGCTGGCGGTGATTCACTTTCTAATGATGATGTTTTTGGATCAATTAGTGGAGCAATTTTAAATCCCAACACAGAATTACTATACCAAAGTGTTGACTTGAGGAACTTCATGTTAAAATTCAAGTTAGTTCCAAGGGAAAAAGATGAGTCAAAACAAATCAATCAAATTATAAAAGTATTTAAAGCATGTACTTTACCACTCCGCAATCCAGGAATGGTAATGGGGCAAAACGATCCACTAAAATCTATCAATAATGGAGTTGTAGATGGATTTATTGGTGTACCAAACCTCTGTAAGGTTTCATTTATGAGAGGAAATGAGGAACATCCAGTTCTTCCCCGATATAAAATGCTAGCTATTACAGAAGTGGATGTGAACTATACTCCTGATGGAGCATATGCTACATATGATGACTACCAACCTGTTGCTATAGTAATATCAATTAATTTCCAAGAAACAAAAATCAACTTTGCCGAAGAAGTCATCGCAGACTATATCCGATAATGTATTTCTCAATCATACCCGATCTCGCTTACGACGAGAAACCAATCAAATATCCTTTTTCAGAATCAGACTTTACAGTTGCGAAGAATTTTTTTCGTAGATATAAAATCAATGAGGATATATTTTCTAATGTTGTTTACTTTAATAAGTATACAATTGTAGATGGTGATCGTCCAGACAATTTAGCTAATCTTTTTTATGGAAATCAGTTCTATGATTGGGTAATTCTTATCACAAATAATATGGTCAACGCACAGTATGACTGGCCAATGAATAACTATGAACTCTATAGAGTATTAGAGGAAGAATTTGATGATCCATATAGTCAGATCAATCACTATGAGATCAAAGAAGCTATAGGACACTATGCTGCTGGTTTACATGTTGATCAAACATTTTACATTGGACAGCATAAATTAAATATTGATGGTGTAATGACATTAAAAAACGGCAACGAGATTGCAAGTCCCGTTACCGTAGCTGAGTATTATCAAGCAGAGAATGAAAAGAAGAGAGAAATATTTATTCTCAAACCACAATTTCTACAATCTTTTGTAGATGATTTTAGAAGAGAAAATCTATACAAAAAAGACACCAACTATATTAGTCAGCGTCTAAAGAAAACTGGTTGACTTTTTCGGGCAAAAATTTGCCCGAATTTTTTTTGCAGTTTTATGGATTTCAATAATCGGATTTGGGACAGGCATCAGGATTCAATCTTATGAACTGATGGTTCCATCCATGTACATCAACCTCATACGATTGATGAGCTCTGGTATGTACGAGTTGTACTAATATTAAAAAACCCAGAATCATTAGATTGATCTGGGTTACTGGGTGTATTAATGCTCTTAAGTATTTCACCAAGTTTTATTGTGAGTGTTAACGTCACCTTCAATGTGGTTGTGATCTATCTCATCGATGTGAGCATGATCTACATTGATGTGGGAATCTTCAACAACCTTTACTCTATAAACAATCTTGGATTGCTTCTTTGCAAAGTGAAGATCGATTCTTTTCTTCAACCAATATAGGAAAGTAAGTACCAATATGAATTGAATACCTTCTCCCCATGACATGTTCCATGCATCATTAAGATTCATGGAAGCGGCAGCCATAGTAAATGGTGCCGCTAACATTTCTGTTCCCATTATCTAAAAATTAAACTATAATAAGCAGCAATAACTAAGAGGGTCAAACAGACCCTCTCGTATGTCCACCTCACTCTTCAGCAAGACGAGCGAAGTAAGACAGCGCATCGTCATCATCTACAACTGCTTCCTGCTTAACAGGAGAAGGTGCAGAGGCAGCAACAGCAACAGGTTCGTACTCTTCATCATCAACAGAAGGACGAGTAACAGGACGTTGACCAATGCCAAGTACCATGTTCAAACGACGCTCAAGATCCTCATAGGACTTGAACTGATCCTTAGAAGTAAATGCTTCTAACGAATGTTCTTTTTTCCATGTTGCTTCCAGTTCATCATCATCTGAACTAAGAGCACTAACAGAATCAAACTCACTGCTGTCATAGTTCCAGAAACCTGCGACTTTCTTGATCTTCAACTTGAAGTTAGCACCTTCCCAAAGATCAAAGACATTTACTGGTGTCTCATCTTGGAACTCAGGTTGCATAGCAGCGAGGATCTTATCATGGATCTTCTTACCATACTTGTATAAGAATGTCTTACCTTCGTTCTCAGGGTGCTTAGGATCCTTCACAACTAAGATGTTACTGTAGTAAGAAAGCTTACGCTTCTG
>Ga0208749_1000195_pt1 | contig 15255 bp, 12 predicted proteins | sample Knorr_S15_td_DCM_FD_185601 | JGI IMG/M metagenome (GOLD analysis project Ga0208749, IMG submission 185601) | Marine microbial communities from Southern Atlantic Ocean transect - Knorr_S15_td_DCM_ad_63m_LV_B (SPAdes) (version 2) | ecosystem: Environmental > Aquatic > Marine > Oceanic | place... | reverse complement strand
AATTATCTTATCTTATGAAAAATCTTCCTAGTTATAAAAATGAATTCTAATAAAAATATAAATGACTTATTAATCAATCTCAAGCCAAAGGTAATAAGATTCACTGGAGAAAAATTTCCAACTGAGCTATGGAATAGTAATCAGATTAAAAAAAATAAAAGAATATCTGCCTAAAATATAATTTTTTATTTAAAAACTTGAGAAAGGATTGCTTGGCATTCTTTTTAAACAATTTCTGGAAACTTCTTGTAGTAATTCGAATTCAGTTTTATTTAAATTCCATTTAAAAACATTAGATATATCAAGAACTTGAGATTTTTTTCGCATTCCAACAAGTGGAATAATTCCCTGGTAACAACACCAATTAATTGCTACTTGAGCTTGTGAAACTGATCTTTGATTAGCAATACTTTTTAAACAGCTCCTTAATTCAAATGTTGGTTTTTTATAGTTTTCAAATAAAGTATTACGTAAAAAAGTACTCTTTCTATTTTCATCTTTGTCTGGATCAATACATAATATTCCAAAAGATAAAGGGCTATAAGCTAAGAAATCAATATCATTTTCATCGCAGATTTTTTTTACTTGATTTTGTTTGAGTAAATCTGGAGCAAGCAACGAAAACTGAATCTGTACACTTTTTAATTTTTTATCTCGTTTTGATAGATGTTGAATTAATGACTTTAATCTTTGAGGACCAATATTTGATAAGCCAATTTGAAAATGAAACCCTTGATCTAATAAATCGCAAAGATTATTCAAGAACTGTAATTCCTGCAAAGGATTATATTTTGCAGTTGACCAATGTAATTGAACTATATCTAATTTATTATTTAATCTTTCTAAACTTTTTAAAAATGCCTTATTAAACCCTTTATTACCAATTCTCCAAGGATAAGGTGCGAGTTTGGTCGCGATTTGAATATATTTCTTTCTAGCAAAAGAGGTATCTAATAAAAATTCGCCCAACAGTGATTCACTTCTTCCATTAAGGCTTCCCGTACCATAAGAATCAGCAGTATCAATTAAGTGAAACCCTCTTTTCAAGGCCTCATCAAATGTCTCACGTAAATCATTATCATTTCGAGTTTGATAATTCCAAAAAAGCTTATTACCCCAAGACCAAGTGCCTAAGCCAATCTTTTTTTTCAATTGCCCATTAATAAAAACTCTTTTTAAGATTAGCTAATAGTATAAATTGATTAAAAATATTTAAAAAAAATAAATTTTTAAGCATTTAAAGTCATTAACTATTGACATTAAGCAATTATTATCCAAAGTAAAAGAAATAAAAAGAAAAATTGTTTATTACTGTTTGCGGACAAAAAGGAGGCGTAGCTAAAACCTGCACAAGTATTCACCTTGCTAGCGTTTGGCATTCCGAAGGTAAAAAAGTCTGTATAGTCGATGCTGATAAGAATAGATCAGCATTAGCCTACTCATCCAGAGGTAATCTTCCATTTCCCGTTTTCCCAGTAAGCGCAGCAGCTAAAGCATCAAGGTCATCAGAAATCGTAATAACTGATGGTCAAGCTAGCAGTGATCAAGAAGAACTTGAACATCTAGCATATGGTTCAGACTTAGTTATCTTACCAACCACCGCAAAAGCAAGGTCCATAGAGTTAACTGTTGAATTAGCTAATTTATTAAGCAATTTAAAAGTAAACCATGCAGTAATGATTGTAAAAGTAGATTTTAGGCAGCAAAAAGCAGCTCAGCAAGCTAAAGCTGCCCTAGAAAATTTTGGTTTACACGTTTTCAATACATTTATACCTTTACTTTCTGCTTTTGATAAAGCCGAAGCATCTGGCAGAGCAGTATTTGAAGCTGTAGACGATTTAGGCAGATCAGATCCTCGTCGAATGACGGGTTGGTCTGCCTACAGTTCAATTGCATCACAAATTCCATGCCTGATTTCGAAGCCCTCATCCGACACCAACAACTTAAAAAACCAACAAACAATCAGCGCCTAAAAGTTGTAGATAAGCCTGATTCAAAAACATCAAACAGCGAACACACTGAAATTAGTCAATCAGGACTATTAATCAATATTGCTGCAGGTTTTGTAGGTTCTGTAATTGGAACTTTAACAATACTTTTCCTTTATATAAATGATTATCTTCCATTAGATTTACTAAAACTGAAGTAGTATATTCGCTATTGATAAATACATGCAGAGATAAAGTTTTTCATAGCAGTAGATCTCAAGAATCAAGTTAGTGTTTTATTTAAAGTTTAATCGCTTAACTCAATTGCCATGAAATGATCACTGTTTTATTAGTAATTCATTAATCGTGAAAAACTGACCATATTAATTCAGCAAGATTTCTATACCTTGTAATGGATCTAAATCATTTACCTTTAAATAAATCTTGTATCACATATATATCTTCTGCTTTCGGATATTTTTTTTGAAAGACTTTTATTGCATGATTAGGAGAAATAGCAAAAAGATTAATCTTTATCCTATATTCATCTACTAAACCTGAAATCAGATAATTTTTCATAAAAGAATCTTAGTCTTAGAATTTTAGATCAAACATCTTCAAATAAACTTTGAAAAAACTTAATTTTAAGATGTTTTATTTTAAATAAAATCGCTATGAATAACTAGTATAACTAAACCAATGTTTTAGTAATGTTTTCATAAAAATTATTTTATCTCAAATCTATTGCAGTGCAATCGATTTGAACTAAGTTGTATACTCGCTATTAATAGCAACATACTGTTTAGACAAATCACAGCCCCATGCAGTACCTTTGGCTTTACCAGAATTAAGGTTAAGCTCAATTCTTACGGTATCTTCTATTAAATATTTACCATTCATTTTAGATTGGATATAATTACTAACTTTTTGAGAATTAAATTGATTTAATTTACCCTTATTCAAAATCTGATAATCACCTATAAACAAATCCACTTTATTAAGTTTAAATTGAATCCCAGAATTGCCTGCGGCTGAAATAATTCTTCCCCAATTTGGATCACAGCCATGAATTGCGGTTTTTACCAGTGCAGAATTACATATAGATTTAGCAAGAACAATTGCTTCATCATTATTTTTTGCTCCTTGAACTAAAACCTCTAATAAACAATTTGCTCCCTCTCCATCTCTCGCAATATTTTTTGCCAAGTTTTGACATACAATATCAATTCCTGATTGAATTATCGGTAAAAATTCTTTATTAATTTTCTTCCCCGCATTTATTCCAATAAAAGAATCATTAGTACTTGTCTCTCCATCAACTGAAATCGCATTAAATGATTTTTTTACAGCAATAGAAATCATCTTGTCCCATTCTTTTTTCTCAACACCAGCATCACAGGTGAGAAAAGCAAGCATTGTAGCCATGTTCGGATAAATCATTCCTGATCCTTTAGCTAAACCTGCTATTCTTATCTTTCTGCCTTCAATACTCCTTTCTATGAAGACCTTTTTTAAGGTTAAATCAGTAGTTAAGATTGCTTCAGCAGCATTCTGAAAACTATTTACTTTTAGCTCACTAACTAATTTTGGTAAATTCTTTACTAATTTATCTATTTCTATAGGAACACCAATTACACCTGTCGAACACATTAAAACTTCTTCTTTTTTGATGCCTAATAGTTCTGAAATCTTTTCCGTAGCAATTAAGAAATGTTGAGTTCCAAGATCACCTGTACATGAATTTGCTTGACCAGAATTAATCAAAATTGCGCGAACTAGACCGGAAGATCTTTTAATTCTTTGTTCACAAATATCTACACAAGAAGCCCTTACTAGTGATTGAGTGAACTTACCACTGCAAATGCTGCCTGCTGGAGCACAGATAAGAGCCAAATCTTTCTTGTTAGAATTTTTTAATCCGGCAGATATTCCCGCGAAAGAAAATCCCTCAGGTGTTAAATCACCTTCATTAACAAATGACCAATTGTTATCAAACTGGTTCAATCTTTTTTATAAAACAAATTCATATTAACTATTCTTTGATACTAAAGAAACAAGTTATTAGATTATCATTAAATTTATGATCATCCCAAAATCAATAAATAATCAAAGAAGAATAGGTCTTACTGGAGGCATAGCCAGTGGAAAATCAACAATAACTAATTACATTAGAAAAAACAAAAATATTCCAATATTAGATGCAGATAATTTATCAAAAGAACTAATCATGCCAAACACCCTAGGATATAAGAAAATCTTGGGTTATTTTGGAAGTCAAATACTAGATAAATGCTCTTCAGAAAAAACAATAAACAGAAATCTATTAAAGAAAATTATTTTTGAAGATGCCAAACATCGAAAATGGATACAAAAACTTCTTCATCCCCTAATAAAAGAAAAAATGGTAGAAGGATGCATTCAATACAAAGATAATCAAATAATACTTTTAGTTATACCATTATTATTTGAAGCAAAATTCGAAGATATTTGTACTGAAATATGGCTAGTAAAATGTCCAGAAGAAGTTCAAAAAAAAAGACTTATGAAACGTGATCAAATCAGCGAAAAAGAAGCACTTAATATTATAAATCTTCAATTAGGTTTTGAAGAAAAAACAAAAATTTCGAATGTTATTTTGGATAATTCAGATAATCAAAATCAATGGATTCATAAAATAAGTAAATTAATTTAGTAATTTAACTATTCAATTTTTCTGAAACCAGTTTATTTGCAAGTTTAGGGTCTGCTTTCCCTTTAGTTCTTTTCATAAGTTGACCTACAAAGAAACCAAGTAATTTGGTTTTCCCATTCCTAAATGCATCTACTTCATTAGGATGATCACTAATAAGTTCATCAATTATTGGCAAAATGCTTGCAGAATCAGATATCATTGCCAATCCTTTTTCTTCAACTAAAGTTTTAGGAGAAATATTATTTTGTATTAGTTCAGGTAAAATTTCTTTTGCTATTTTTCCACTAATAATATTGTGACTAATCATATTAATCATTTCGGAAAGATTTTCAGGACTAAGTTTTAATTCACTAAAGCTAAGTTTATTTGCTTTCAAATATCCAACAATATCACTTGTGACCCAATTTGATGCAAGTTTTGGCTCGGCACCATTAGCTACTGTTCTTTCAAAAAAGTTTGCCATATGAATTTCATCAGAAATTACTCTTGAATCATATGGAGATAAACCTAATTCCTCAACATATTTCTTTCTCTTCTTGGAGGGTAGTTCAGGTAATTCATTAAACCATTTTTCCTTTTGCTCTTTTGATATTTGAATTGGGCCTAAGTCAGGATCCGGAAAATATCTATAGTCACTACTCCCTTCTTTTAATCTCATACTTTTTGTTAATTGCTTACCTTCATCCCATAATCTAGTCTCCTGAAGAATTTCACCTCCATTTTCATAAACCTCTATTTGTCTAGCAATTTCATAATCACAAGCCTTCTGAATTGCAGAGAATGAATTCATATTCTTTATTTCAACTTTTGTCCCAAAAGGTTCATTAGGTCCTTTTCTAACTGAAATATTGACATCACACCTTAATGAACCCTCTTGCATATTTCCATCTGAAACACCAAGATATCTAACTGTTCTTCTAATCTCTGAAGCATATTCGGATGCCTCTCTACCTGTTCTAATATCTGGTTTACTTACGATTTCACAAAGTGCTATACCAGCGCGATTGTAATCAACTAATGAATACTTAGAACCCGCTAATCGGTCGCTTCCCACATGAACTAATTTTCCAGCATCTTCTTCCATATGAAGCCTTTCAATGCCAATTTTTTTAATATAAGTTTCTTTATCCTTTTCTGTAATTTCAACTTCTAACCAACCATTCTCTGCGAGTGGTTCATCAAATTGCGAAATTTGATAATTTTTAGGTAGATCAGGGTAAAAATATTGTTTTCTATCAAATTTACAATGTTCTGCAACATCTAAATTTAATGCCAAAGAAGTTTTCACTGCATATTCAAGAACGGTTTCATTTAAAACTGGAAGAGTACCAGGCAGACCACAAACTACGGGATCTATATGCTTATTAGGTTCATCGCCAAAAGCTGTTGATGCAGATGTAAATATTTTACTTTTAGTATTAAGCTGTACATGGGTTTCCAAACCAATTACAGCTTCCCAAGATTCAAATTTTTTCATTATTAAATGTTCCTTTCTTAATATTATTGGATATAAGGTAAAAGAGGATCAAAACATAAGTAAATTATAAGAATAATTAAATGACAGCAAACACGAAAAATTCAATTTTAATTATTGGCGGGGGACTAATAGGATTATCTATTGCTTATGTATTTGCCAGAAACGACTTCAAAGTTTCAATTTTAAGCAAAAAAAGAAATGAATCAGCTGGGTTTGTGGCCGCAGGAATGTTGGCTACTCATGCTGAAGGTCTTGAAGATGAATTATTTAAATTTGGACAACAAAGTCAACGTTTAATTCCTGAATGGATAAAAAATATTGAACAAGATAGCGGAATTGAATGTGGTTTAAGGAAATGTGGAATAGTAGTTCCTTTTAAAAATATGAAAGATCTGAGGAAATTTCCAACTTATAAATATGGCAAGTATTTAAATCAAATAGATCTTAAAAATGAAATTAATGGAATAAATTCTATTTGGAAGCATGGATTAGTTTTTGAAGAGGATGGTCAGATAGATAACAGAAGAAGACTTATGCGTGCCCTTGAACGTGCATGCTCCCTGCACGGAGTCCAATTTCAAGAAGGCTCAGAAGTTAAAGATTTAACAATAGAAAAAAACAAAATTATTGGTGCAAAAGTTTTAAATGCCATGGGGGAACTTAAAGATATTAGATGTGAAAAAGCAATTTTATGCAGTGGCGCTTGGAGTAAAAAAGTTTTGAATAAAATTCCAGTCTTTCCAGTAAAGGGAGAAATGCTATCAATACAAGGTCCCTCAAATTTTCTTAAAAGAGTTCTTTTTGGGCCAGATATCTACTTAGTACCTCGTGATGACGGTCTCATTATAGTTGGAGCAACAGTTGAAAAAGATTCAAAGTTTAAGCAAGGAAATACTCCTAATGGAATAAATCAACTTCAAAAAGGTATCAAGTCTCTATTACCTGAAGCAATCAATTGGCCACAAATGGAACATTGGTGGGGCTTTAGACCTTGCACACCAGACTTTAAGCCAATAATTGGTAAATCTGATATTGAAAATCTTTTTCTAGCTACTGGTCATTATAGGAATGGGGTTCTATTCTCTGCAATAACAAGTGATATTATTTTCAAATTAGTTCAAGACAAAAATCTCAAAGATAATGAAATCTGCTTTTTAGAAAAATTTAATTTAAATAGATTTGAGATTTAAATATTAATTTTCAGAACGCCATTTTGAATCAGAAGTTTGCCATTCACATAATTCCTTTTGGTTAAACCATAAATTAATTTCAAATTTTGCTGTTTGTTCTCCATCTGAACCATGAATTATATTTCTTCCAATATCTACAGCTAGATCGCCTCTTATAGTGCCAGGCTCTGCATCAAGAGGCTTTGTAGCACCTATTAATTTTCGAGCGCTTAAAATAACTCCTTCACCTTCCCAAACCATCGCTATAACTGGACCACTTGAAATAAAATCTACTAAATCATTAAAAAAAGGTCTCTCACTATGGACTCCATAATGATTCTGCGCCAGTTCTTTTGATGGAATTAACTGCTTTAGAGCAACCAATTTAAATCCTTTTTTTTCAAATCTGCCAATAATCTCAGAAATATATCCTCTTTGAACTCCGTCTGGTTTAATTGCTACAAACGTTCTCTCTTTAGTCATTTAATTAATGATCACTCTATGTATATTCATCTTTTAGGTGGTAACTTGGCAAGTAATCATTAAAATAAAAGATATTGTTTTGAGTCTTTTTCAAAAACAGTTCTTAATTACTAAGAGATAAATTGACCAATTTTGAGCCAAAAAAATTAAATAAATATTGGACTATAGAAAATAGTATTGCAACTTACAATATTGATAAGTGGGGGGATAAATATTTTTCTATCAATTCGAAAGGGAATATATCAGTAACTCCAGAAAAAAACTCATCAAAAAGAATCGATCTTTTTAAGCTTGTCAAAGAACTCAAAAGTAGAGAAATAAATACTCCATTAATAATAAGATTTAACGATATATTGAAAGATCGAATTACTGAATTGCATGAGGCCTTCTCAAAAGCAATAGAAACTTATGAATATAAAAATATTTATCAAGGTGTTTTTCCTGTCAAATGCAATCAGCAGAAGACTGTACTTGAAAAAATAATAGAATTTGGAAGCTCATGGAATTTTGGTTTAGAAGTAGGCAGTAAATCAGAATTATTAATTGGCCTTGCTCTCCTTCAAAATCAAAACTCCTTATTGATATGCAACGGATATAAAGATAAAAAATATATTGAGGTTGCTACATTAGCCAGAAAACTCGGTAAAAAGCCAATAATAGTTATTGAACAAAGAGATGAGGTGAAAAGAATTATTAAAGCAGTTCAGGATCTTAAGGCGACCCCATTGCTAGGAATTAGAGCAAAATTATCAAGTAAAAGCAGTGGTAGATGGAGCAAATCAGTTGGAGATAATTCCAAATTTGGTTTATCAATTCCAGAAATCATGTCGACTATAAAAGAACTTAGAGAAGCAAATCTGATAAAAGAGATGAAATTACTTCATTTTCATATAGGAAGTCAAATAAGTGATATTGCTGTGATCAAAGACGCATTACAAGAAGCTAGTCAGATATATGTTGAATTATGCAAACTAGGAGCCCCAATGAAATATATCGACGTTGGAGGAGGATTGGGGATAGATTTCGATGGAACGAAAACTTCCTCTAGCACTTCTACAAATTATTCTCTTCAAAATTATGCTAACGATGTAATTGCTACAATTAAAGATTCATGTCAGTCAAATAACATAGAACATCCAACCATAGTCTCAGAAAGCGGTAGAGCCATAATTAGTCATTGTTCAGTTTTAATTTTTAATGTTTTAGGTACAAGCCATCTCAGCTCCCAAATAAAAATATCTCCCAAAAAAAATCAATCATTAATAATTCTAAATCTAATTGAAACTTTCAATCAGCTAAAAATAGTTACTAAGAAAAAAGTAAATCTATCTGAAATAATTGAACTATGGAACGATGCAAAAAAATTCAAGGAAGATTGTCTAGTCGCTTTTAGATTAGGATTTTTAAATTTAGAAGAACGAGCAAATGCTGAAGAGCTTACCTGGGCTTGCGCAAAAGAAATTGCTAATAACCTTAATAATGACGAAATAAATCATCCAGATTTATGTGAAATAACAGAAACACTCGCATCGACTTACTATGCAAATTTATCTATCTTTAAATCTATTCCCGATAGCTGGGCAATTAATCAAACTTTTCCGACAATTCCAATACATCGGCACTTAGAAGAGCCATATTGTAAGGGAAACTTTGCTGATTTAACTTGTGATTCAGACGGAAAACTAAATAGTTTCATTGATAATGGGAAAATCAAATCACTGCTAAATCTACATAAACCAGAACCAGATCAAGATTATCTAATAGGAATTTTTATGACAGGAGCATATCAAGAGGCATTGGGAAACTTCCATAATTTATTTGGGAATACAAATGTTATTCATATTGATATAAATCAGGATAATTCATATAAGGTTAAAAATATTATTAAAGAAGATAGCAAATCTGAAATCTTACAATTACTAGATTACGATTCTGATTCTCTAGTGGAATCTATAAGAATTAACACTGAATCAGCAATTGATCAAAAGCATTTAACTATTGAGGAAGCAAGAAAATTAATTGACCAAATCGAGACAAGTCTAAGAAACAGTAGTTATTTATCAGAATAACTCTCTAAGTTTTGCTTTAAATAATTTTTTGCGTAATCTAACGCATCATCTAACTTGTCAATATCTTTAGCACCTGCCTGAGCAAAATTAGGTTTTCCTCCTCCTCCTCCAGAACAAATCCTTGCAATTTCGTTAATTAATTTACCCGCATGAAATCCTATGTTTACTACAGCATCTCCAAGAGACACTACAAATAATAACTTTCTATTTTCTGGATTTGGTATTCCTCCAAGAATTACTAGCGATTTATCCCCTAACTGAGTCGTTAAATTTAGCGCTGCAGATTGCAGAGAATTTCCATCTAAGCCATCAATATGACTTACTAATATTGAAAAAGAATTTATTTTTTCTGCAGAGGAACTTAGAGAAGAATATTTAAAATATGCAATTTCATCTTTCATTTTTTGTATCTCTTTATTCTTATTTATAAGCTCTGATTGCAAATAATTAACCCTATCAAAGATTTGGTTAGGATTTGCTTTTAACAAATCACTTAATTGATTTACTAAAGAATTTCTATCACTAAAATAATCAAAGGCTGACTGCCCAGATAATGCTTCGATTCTTCTTACGCCTGCTGAGATTCCTTCTTCACTAATTATTTTGAAACAACCCAATTCAGATGTAGTTTTAACATGTGTTCCACCACAAAGTTCCATCGACACTCCTGGCACGTCAACAACCCTTACTTCTTCATCATATTTCTCTCCAAACATTGCTACTGCTCCTTTTTCGAGAGCCTTACTCTTAGCCATGTTTTTAATGTTAAGAGAATGATTTTCCATAATCCAAGCATTAACTAGAGTCTCAACTTTAGAAAGTTGATCTTTAGAAACTGGATGAGAGGAATTGAAATCAAATCGTAATTTATTAAACGCAACTAATGAACCTTTTTGTCCAACACTTTGATTGACAATTTTTTTGAGAGCAGATTGCAACAAATGGGTAGCGGTATGATTCGCAGCAGCTTTAGCTCTATTGGCCGCGTTAACCTTAGTTCTAACTTTTTGCCCAATAGTCAATACTCCTTTTTTGACTAATCCATAATGTAGGAAAACATTTTTCTTTCGAACGACGTTATCAACAAAAACCTCAAGGTCTTTTGAGAATATCGTCCCAATATCCCCAACTTGACCACCAGATTCTCCATAAAAAGAGGTCTGATCAAGCACAATTAAAACTTTCTGACCTTCACTTGCTTGCTCAACTAAAGTAGAATCCAGAAATACACCCTTTATTTCTGCTGCCGATAAAAGTGCATCATAACCAGTGAAAACAGTTTTATCAAATAAGTCTATTTCACGTTCTAATGATCCCTCTAGTGTCAAATCAACATTACTTTTAGCAGCTTTAGCCCTCTCTTTTTGAGCATACATTTCCTTCTCAAAACCTTTAACATCTACACCTATATTATTCTCTTGAGCAATTTCTAATGTGAGTTCTAAAGGAAATCCATAAGTATCATAAAGTTCAAAAGCTTTAAAACCAGTAATTAATTTCTGCCCTGAAGAAATTAATTCATCTAGTAATTTCTCTCCTCTATCAAGAGTTTCTCTAAATCTTACTTCTTCAATTTTTATTTCACTCAATATTAAGTCAATATTATTTTTTAAATCTGGATAATTATTTTGCATTAACTTAATCGCCACAGTAGCAATTTGCGACAAAAATTGATTTTGTATGCCTAATAATCTCCCATGTCTGACCATTCTTCTAATGAGTCTTCTTAAGATGTATCCCCTTCCAAGATTGCTTGCTACTACTCCGTCAGAAATTAAGTGTATAACTGCTCTTGTATGATCGCCAATAATTTTTAAAGAAATTTTGGTTCTTTCATCTGAAGCAAAATAGTCAATATTTGCAATCTCAGAAGCCTTTTGAATAACAGGAAAAATTAAATCGGTTTCATAATTATTTTTCTTCCTTTGCAATATTTGAGCCATTCTCTCAAGACCCATTCCTGTATCAATATTTTTAAATTTTAAATCTGTCAATTTACCATCAGAGTCACGATTATATTGCATAAATACAAGATTATAAAACTCTATAAAACGATCTCCATCTTCTAAATCAATATTTTGAAGACCTTTTTCCGGATTAAAATCGTAATAAAGTTCTGAACAGGGTCCACATGGCCCAGTTTTTCCTGAGGACCAAAAATTATCTTTTTCACCAAGTTTAATTATCCGATCTGGATGAATACCAATTTCTTCTCTCCAAATCTTTGCCGAATCTTCATCTTCGCGAAAGACACTCACAATTATATTTTCAGCAGAAAGTTGATAAATATTAGTAACTAATTCCCAGGCCCACTGAATTGCCTCTTGTTTAAAATAATCACCAAAAGAGAAATTACCAAGCATCTCAAAGAAAGTGTGATGTCTAGCTGTAACACCTACATTTTCTATATCGTTTGTTCTTATGCACTTTTGACTGGAAGTGGCCCTTTTTGATGGTCTTTCTTTCAACCCTAAAAACACTGGCTTAAAAGGTAGCATTCCAGCAATTGTGAGCATAACCGTAGGGTCATCTGGAATTAAAGATGCACTTGGAATGATTTTATGAGATTTCTCATTATAAAACTTTAAAAAGGCTTTTCTTATCTCATCTCCAGTAATTATTTTTTTAATTAGTTGAGATGTCATTTATCCAGAATAAAAAGAGCAAAAATTAAAAAAAGCGTAATTTCGGTTATTTCACAAAAGTAATCACGCGGATTTATATTCTATATAACTAACGTTAATTTATAAAGCGAATTATTCTATGATAGCCTCTGCCCAGACAAGCAACTCAAATTTGGCAAAAAAAAATAACAGGTTGTCAGTTCAATCTCAACATTTTGCTGAGGATTCTTGTGCCATAAGATCTTTAGATTGGGATCGTAGTAGATTTGATATCGAATTCGGATTAAGAAACGGAACTACTTACAATAGTTTTATTATTAAAGGTCAAAAACTAGCAATTATTGATACAAGTCATGCGAAGTTCGAAAAATTATGGCTTGAAGAATTATTTACGCAAGTTAAACCTCAAGAAATTGATTATCTAATTACAAGCCATACAGAACCTGATCATTCTGGCTTAATAAGCAATCTAATAGAACTCAATCAAAATATCACTATAGTAGGATCAAAATTAGCGCTTAAATTCATTGAGGATCAAATACATGTTCCCTTCAAGCGTCTAGAAGTTAAGAGTGGAGAGTTTTTAAATCTTGGAGTTAATACGAATAGCGGATTAGAGCATAATATTGAATTCATAAGCGCACCTAATTTACATTGGCCAGATACAATTTTCTCATACGATCACAGCACCAATATTCTCTACACATGCGATGCATTTGGACTACATTATTGCTCCGAAGAGTTTTTTGACACTGATCAAAAAGAAATATATGATGATTTTCGTTTTTATTACGACTGCCTAATGGGCCCAAACGCAAGAAGCGTTCTACAAGCAATTAAAAGAATAGATAAACTACCTGAACTAAAAGCAATAGCCGTTGGTCATGGACCTTTACTTCAAAATCAAGTTAAATTTTGGAAAGAAAAGTATCTAGAATGGAGTAGTAATAAAAGTAAAGGAAGCGAATTTGTATCTGTATGCTATATAAGCGATTATGGATATTGTGATCGACTAAGCCAAGCTATATCGCATGGTATCAGTAAAGCAGATGCTCAAGTGCAATTAATTGATATAAGATCTTCCGATTCTCAGGAATTAACAGGTTTGATCTCTGCATCCAAAGCTGTAGTTATCCCAACATGGCCAGTTGATTCAGATAATGAATTAAAAGAATCTCTTGGCACTCTTTTTGCCGCATTAAAACCTAAACAATTTACAGCTGTTTATGATGCATTTGGAGGGAATGATGAGCCAATAGATTCTTTAGCTAATAAGTTAAGAGAGCTAGGTCAAAAAGAAGCTTTTTCCCCTTTAAGAGTTAAAACTATACCTGATCCAGTTATTTATCAACAATTTGAAGAAGCTGGAACTGACTTAGGGCAACTGATCAATAAAAAGAAGAATATTGCCTCCATGAAGAGTCTTGATTCAAATTTAGATAAAGCCTTAGGTAGATTAAGTGGAGGATTATACGTAGTTACAGCTAGCCAAGGCGAGGGTTCAACTTTTAGACAAAGTGCAATGGTCGCAAGTTGGATTAGTCAAGCAAGTTTTTCTCCGCCGGGTATTACAGTTGCAGTAGCAAAAGATAGAGCTATTGAATCTTACATGCAAGTTGGAGAAGGTTTTGTTGTTAATATTTTGCGAGAAGATAACTATCAAAAAATGTTTAGACATTTTTTAAAGAGATTCGCACCTGGAGCTGATAGATTTGCTGATGTAGATATAATTAGCAACATTGCAGAAGGTGGACCGGTTCTTTCTGATTCTCTCGCATTTTTAGATTGTAAAGTCAGTTCCAGATTAGAGACTCCCGATCATTGGATTATTTACGGTATCGTTGAAAATGGTAAAGTCTCAGATTTATCCTCTAAAACAGCTGTTCATCACAGGAAAGTTGGAAATCACTATTGACCCCTCTTTACACTTAGAGACCTGAAACCGATTAATATCACTACTGCATAAGACAAATAATATACTTTTAGAGTGAGTTAAAAATTGACCGCAATCCTAAAAAAACCATAACTATTGACATTCGGCATTTCCAATACCTGCCCCTAAAACTGCACCTAAAGGGATACTCCAAGCATATGCATCACTTTTTGATAGAGATGCTGCAATCCCACCTCCAAGCAATCCACCTAATGTTGTACTTCCAGTACATTTTGGAGCAGATTGATATCTCACATATGAAGCTTGGGGTTCAGTCTTGTGATGGTAATTATTGAATACTTTGCGATGACTATTGCATGGGATAGAAACTTTCTCGTTATAAGATTTGACATAACCGGGCGACATTGAATTGCCTGGAATATATTTTTCCCTGTATTCATAACGGAAACATTTTTTTTCGTATGCGTATCCTCTTTGTGACGCATACACTTCACGATTACTGCGATCCCCAATATTCTCATATGCATTGACTGGATAAGAGGCACCCAATATAAGAATTGCGATAAGAGTTTTCATTTTAAAAATTAAGATATTTTCAGCAACTCACTCACACATATAAACAATAAATTATTTCTTTAAAATTAAAAGTTACAATATTATTCTTTGCCAACTGTCACATGTGACAGTTGAGGAACATTCCATTTCTCTATACAAGGAAGATAAATATCTTTAATATTAGAGATAGTGTGAAGGAGTGGTTTTACTGAAAAAGTGGAAACAAGGAAACACTTGATTTAGTAAAACCAGAAAAGACCTCTAGTAATAGGGGTCTTTTTTTATCTAACTTATTGCGAATAAATACCAGAATTCAAACAAAAATAAGAGGTTAGTTCTTACCCTCTACGAGTCTTATCTATCT
>Ga0208749_1000192_pt1 | contig 15420 bp, 24 predicted proteins | sample Knorr_S15_td_DCM_FD_185601 | JGI IMG/M metagenome (GOLD analysis project Ga0208749, IMG submission 185601) | Marine microbial communities from Southern Atlantic Ocean transect - Knorr_S15_td_DCM_ad_63m_LV_B (SPAdes) (version 2) | ecosystem: Environmental > Aquatic > Marine > Oceanic | place... | reverse complement strand
ATTTTGCACCATTCTTTGTCGATTTAGACGTTGAAGGCGAAGTTGAATTCGGTAATACCATAAGGTGTACCATACCTCAAGACCAAGGTGACCTTTTAAAAACAGTAAGTTTAAAATTCGAATTATCGGAAATACAACAAAACTTAATAGGTGGTATAGCAGGTATTGGGTATGTCGAGTCTATAGGACACGCTATAATAGAATATGCAGAACTTATCATAGGTGGAGAAGTTATACAACGTATACCAAGTGATTTCTTAGCTATATACTCCGATAATTATGTATCACAAACGAAACAGAATAACTTATCAAAACTTATTGGAAAACAACCCAAAGAACTTTCAGGTACACCTGTATGCGATAACATAATTTCTGGGTATTTAGGATTTGCAACACAAAAACAGAAATTTTTCGTTGATATACCCTTTTATTTCTATAATAACCCCGAACTTGCTATCCCCATTTGTGCAATAAAAAAACAGGAAATTGAAATTGTTATTAAATTTAGAAAACGTGGTGATTGTGTATTCGGACACTTTTCTAGCACTCCAGCTGATGATACTAATGTAGTTTACTTAGGAGATCTTATACCAACAAAGGGACTCATACAAAATACAAAAATAAATGTAGAAATGATTTCTCTAAATGAACAAGAAAAAGAACAGTTCATCAATACCAGTAAAGATTATACTATCACACAAATACAGGAAACTAAACATATAATACCACAAGATCCCAATATAGATTCTATAGTCGATGTTAAACATAAACTCAATTTTAAAAATCCTGTAAAAGAATTATTTTTTATAATTCAAAGACTTAGAAAGGTTGTCGGTGGTCACTTTGTTACCAATTTTGATTACGATTCTCAGTTTCGAGAATACGACTATGAATACACTAGTTATGAACATTTAAAAAGTTTAGAACTAATACTCGATGATAATACAGTTTTAACCGAAAAAACAGGTGATGTTATAAATTTACGTGCCATACAAAGTGGTATACATCATTCACGAACACAACTTTATAGAAGGTATTATTCGTACAGTTTTGCACTCGAACCTGAACGATGGTATCCGACAGGTCAGAAAAATTTTAGTATGGTTAAAGATCAAATATTAAAACTTAAAGTAACACCTGATAATTTAGCACAAAGAGAACTTAGAGTTTTGGCGCATAGTTATAATATACTCCGAGTGGAGAACGGTATTGCTCAAACGTTATTTTAATACAATGAATCAACAAGAAAAAGACGCTACAACACAACTCGTTGAACAGTTTCAACAAACAGCTCTAAATGTTGTACAACCCGTCATGGAACAGGCCATTGTTTTTGCGGCCGAATACGCAAAAGCGTGTGGTCGTGATACTTTACTCGCTAAAGATATGGAATATGCTATGAAGTATTGTGCAATGAACGAAGTTGGTAAGAAAACGGGTTCACATTTTCCAGAAATTTACGATGATTCAGATAGCGAAGACGAAGAATTGGATATAGTAGACGAAGACGACATTGAATTTGAAAGGTATTCTGGTCGAGAATACAAATTCGTTAAAATGAACATTGCGTATGATAATTGGGATACGTGGGTGCCGAAAAATCCAACAGAACAGATGTTAAAAAATGCTATAGATAGTAATGGAGACATCTGATTTAGAAGGATTTGACAAGGGTATTGGATATTTCAAAATATCAAACTGTGATGATAGTTCAGATAAAGACTCTGATTCTGATTCCGAAACCGAAACAGAAAACGAATCTGAAACCGAATCTGAATCCTCAGGGTATTCTTCTTCTAAGGAAAAACCTATTAAAAATATGAAAGGGTACTTTAAAAATACGAAAAAATATAAGAAAATTTTATTCGAGGAAAATTTCCTCCCAGAATAAAATCTACATTTATAGTATAAAAAAAATGTCTGCTGCCAAAGAAACTATCACGCTCGTCGCCTCGGAACTCGAGTCGCAATCTCTCAACGCTATCGTCGCGGGGTTTTCCTTCGCCGCCGCCCTTTCTTGGGTTGACTTGGTCAGGTGGTTGGTTAACCAAGTGATCAAGGTTAACAAGAACGGTGGTATGAACTACACACTTACCGCTTTGTTTACCACTCTCTTGTCCATCTTTGTATTTATGATCACTTCCAGAGTGTCTTCCAAGGTTAACAAGCCAGCACAACCAGTGTTCGCTGTTACTAAGTAAGTTCAGGTCGTTTAGGTTTCTTTATAATTAAAAGTAAAAATAAACCTGCTGCGACTACCATAAATATAGGTATAAAAGCATCCCAGTTATGTACATCCTCACTAAAATCGTAGGGGATTTCCATAGGTGTAGGTAAACTTTCCCCTCGTTTAGATCTAGGTATATTTTCCATTTTATCTGTAGAACATGTTACAGCAAGTTTTAATATATGATTCGCGTTTCTAAAATCGTACGGTATGAGACGATTATTACTACTATAATAAAATTGAACACGTAAACTTGATATTGTTTTTTGTGCACCGCTATCAAAATTATGTTCGACAGCATCGTCTACACCAGAATAGTTAATTACGTCTCCACACATGAGTATTCGTCCAGTATAAAAAGGTGTATCCGAAAATACAGTCTTATTAAATTCATCAGACCCACTACTCAGTTTTACAATAATTGCGTCTGCACCTTGTAAATTAATACTACCAGTCGTCAACGAAGAACTACTCGATGAAATATCAGATGCTGGTAAACCAAGTATATCGTGTGGTGTAGTATACCCTATAGCGTTTGTATTATACCCATTCGTACCTGAATAGAATTTGAATGTAAAATCACTCGAGCCTGTAAAAGTTATTGCATTTGTATCTTTATCAAAAGTAGCACCAGTTATAACAGTACATGCAGTTTTTACAGCGTCAGCAAGTTCTTGACCGCTATAATTTCCAACGGGTATAGTTACATTCTCAACAGACCCGCCGTTTGGTAACACTTGCATTTGATTATTTCGAGAATGTATGAGAAACTGACTGTTATGAATACGTGCTGATATTAATGAAATTTTTGTGACTTCATAAACAGGTGTTTTTAATTTAACAACATAGTCTGCAGGATTCGAATAAGAAACGGGATCTCTTTCTCCACTATCTATGTCTAAGGTATGTACCCTCATTAAAATATAGGAGCATTATTTTAATGAGTGATTTACTTATTTTATTATACGTTTAAGAAAAACTATGTGCCAATGGGTTTCTGGAAAGTTGATTTTTAGCTATATCTAAACCACTTTGAGAAGAATTTGGATTTTCGTTACCTTTGTATGCATTGAATTGGTGATAATCGTTATGTCTGTAATTTTGTGTCCATCCCCCGTCTGCAGAATTTACTCGTCCATCAATACGGGATGTATCCGAACGAACGCCTGTTAACATACCACCCTGGTTTAGGGGATCGGCACGAACATTCATTCGGCCAGCACCAGCAGGTCGACCAGCTTTACCTCTTCTATCTGATGGTCGCAATCCGTGCTTAAATAATTCTTGGGCTGTATAAGAATCACCATAAACTCTACTTTCACCAATCTTTATCGATGGAGAATTCAAGTATCCGTGTGAATATTTATTGATATTTGGTGCTGGCATATTTGCATACTGATACGCTTCTATGTTACCATCCTTCTTGTTACGTGTTGGTTCTGCTGCACGCGTTAAAGCTGAAACTACTCTCTTTGGTGCTGCTGTAGAAAGGGTGTCAGTTCTAAGGCCAGTTTCAGAACGATTTGTTGTTCTTTTAGTTTTTTCGTGTTCGCCTCTTGGTGTTAAACCCGAGAACCCTTGCGAACGCCCACCAACGTTTGGAAGACGATCTGGTAAAAATGAAGTTTTTTCCGGTCTATTATTAGCAAGTTCACCAGCAACTCCTCTACGACCACCTCCACTATCAAATGCGGGACCGCTTCTTCCTGGTAAAGTAGTCAATTTATAAGCACCTACATTTATAGGATTCACACGAAAAAGTTGTTGATGACCACCAACTGATGGAACATTTGGGTCAACACCCAAACCTGGACCAACGTTTTGGCGTTCTATTGGTGAAAGATTATTCATTCTACCACCGTCGTACATAACCCTATCTCTCATTTCCAAAACTTCACCACCGGAAGATCTTTGTGTTGACGCAACATCGCCAAAAGAAGATACTTCTTGTTTATGAAAAATTGTTTGTTCGACCAATGGCGATGCTTCGCCTAAATATGTATCGTTTATATTAATATCTCTATCATTAAATTCTAAATTTTCCTGTACATTATCCTGTTCTATAGGAGCGCCTTCAGACATATACGTTTCAGTTGGTTTACTTAATTTACGACCAGCGTAGACAAGTCCTGCTATAGCCATTATAGATATTGGATCAGCCATTCTTATTTCTTACTGACATTTTTATTAAGGTATCTTTGCTGAAACAAACCATTTTGAAGTTCAGCTCGTGTACTGGATGGTTCATAACTTCGAGTTCTGAGTGGAACTTTACACGATACATCTTGGAGTGGGTGTAAATTTTGTTCGTATGTTCTCGCCAAAACTTTATTAAATCGGGATGTGGATTGTGGTCGAAGAGCATCACTCGTTTCAATATATTCAGCTGGTGAACCTTTACCGGCCATATATGGCGCGGTACCATATAACATGGTATTAGGTCTCGAAGAGCCATAGTTTAATGTACTGGGCTGAGGATAAACAAATACTTCTTCATTTGCACAGACTGTTGGGACAGCATTATCAGTGACTAATTTAATTCCTGGTTGGAGTTGGTACGCCATTTACTATTACAAAACATTTTGTTTAAGAAAATCGAGTATCGACTAATTATATTTAAAATATGAAATTATCTCTTGTCCCCGCTTGGATCTAACCCCGCAAACGCTTCGAGCTGAACACCTCTAGCATCTGGATCACATAAGCGTGGATCTTGTCTACAAGTTTTTTGTCCCTGTTCACCGTGTATAAATTGATAATATGGATCATTTCCTAAGGAAGAATTGGATGTACTTACAAATTGTCTAGAACACGCATTTCTTTGATATTCTGGTAAAGATGACCTAGATCTAGATGGTCCGTATTCTATACCTTTTGTAACATAATGATCACTCGATTTCTTAACCGTTGGATAAGAACAGGCACTTGGTCTATCTGGTCTATCGACAAAATCTGTTAACAAAACATTACCCATTGGATTATCCTGAGTAGGTGAAGTACATGGTCGTGGTGGTCGTTCGTGTTCTGTCTTAGCTAACCCTAATTTTATCATATCAGATTTTTCCATTATATATAAAACACCTAACGCTGTCCCTCCTAATACAAATATACGTATATCACGGTTTATAAGATATATAATACACGTTGCATAAATAATAAATCTCGCTGTGGCATTAACACGCTCTTCTGGAGTAAGTGTTTGTGAAGGCCAGAATTCTAATACTTTGTCTGTTCGAATGAGTTGTTTTGGATCTTCGAACCAAGAAGTCATTTATATATAGTGAGTTTATTTTTTACCACCTAACATGCCACCCAACATGCCCTGCATGGTTTTCATAAGAGCGGCTTCATCTAAACCACCTTCACCATCAGAACCCATTTTATCGGCACACTCTTTTGCTACATTTTCAATCATGGATAACGTATCTTCTGGAATTGATTTGATTGTCGTACCTAACATGTAAAGCGTTTGTACGTACTGCCAAATAGCGTTTTTTGTATTCTCTGAACACGAACTCCAATGTTTTTCTAAATTAACACCTTTCATGAAATCCAAATTCTTAGACTCTTTTATGAAAAAAGATTCATCTTTCGTCGAAATTTTTTCAGCGTATGGTGTTACACCATTCATGAAACCGTCTACTACCAATCTCGGGTTGGCTTCTTTCATTAAATCAAATGCAGATAAACACTTTTTTAATCCCTTTTCTTCTGGGAATGTCCTGTGTAATTCCGTAAGAAATTGACCCATCATTTCATTGAATGCAGAAACTGATGCCATTGTTGTATATAATATAATACTAATAATATCTTTAAGTTTATAAATTAAAACGGTTCTGAACTAATAGTTTCTTTCTTACCCAAACCGTTTGAAACGATAAAAAATACTAAAATTGCAACAAGTGCAGCTGGTTTTGTGTATGAGCTCAAATCAAGTTTACCTTCATTATTAAGTTTAGCTTTAAAGTGTATATAGCCTGCAGTTATAAATCCAGCGATTAAACCTGCCCAAGCTGGATCTCTTAAATAATCTTCAAACTCCATTTATTTATACATGATGTTTTTTTGTCGAGATTCAGCAGCATCTGGGAAAAATACACCATCAGATTCACCGTGTTCACTACCCATACTTTGATGCGCCTGAGGAGATGTATTTATAGTTTTGAATTCGTTATTCATAAAAGAACTTGTAGGCTCTTCTACACCCATAGAAGGTTCTTCTCCCATAGAAGGTTCTTCTCCCATAGAAGGTTCTTCTCCCATAGAAGGTTCTTCTCCCATAGAAGGTTCTCCCCCCATAGAAGGTTCTCCCCCCACAGAAGGTTCTTCATTTAATTCCGGATTAAATGGATCTTGTGTAATTTCTTCACCACCGTCTTCTATGAGTTCTGGATCTTCGGAATCAACTATCTCCGCATCCCCCAAGTCAAGATCTTGACCTTCTTGTGATTGTGACATATAGGTTTGTAATATTTGTTGAACAGGTATGAGTTCTTTTACTGCACTTTCAACACACAAAGAAAATCTTTCGAATAACTTATCGTTTCGAGCATATTCGTTTTGTGATTCATGGTATATATAAGGATCGTTATACAAGGATTCCGCAACTTTGTTATGACACATCTGTATAAAAACTTCATTAGTTGGAAGTTTAAGAGAAATCTTTTTATTATCCTTACTCAAACGAACAGCTGATAATATTTTAACACAACTCACGAAAACGGCCGCTAATAAATCGTTAAACCACGCGCATCTATTCGCTATATTATCAGAATGTTGTTTAGACATTGCATCACTCCAGTTCGGAACTTCCTTTAAAAGTTTTTGGTACATAATAAGTACTTTTCGTCCTTTAGAAAGTTTGTATGCTTCTTCATACATTTCATCAAAAGTCTCAATCATAACTGGACACATCAATAAACAAAGTTGACCGAGGTATTCTCTTTTAGCTTCAACTAATATGTTAAGGTTATCCATTTATGATAAAGTGGGTTTTTTTATGAGACGTTATTATCGCGCCCCCCTGTATTTATTTGCAGTCTTTTTCAAGTTCACGAGTGTAGGAAAATCTTCAAAATCTTCTTCTGGTTTTTCCTCGGTATGTTTTTCAACCTTTTTAGCACGCCAAGATATACATATTTCAAATTCACCTATAACTTGAACCACAAATCCACTAATTTGAAATTGTCTTATTAAATAATCAGTAGCTTTTCTCCTGTCGAAATGTGGGTACCCCATAACAAATGATGGTATTTGAACGAATACATATTTATTACCAAGTTCCACAGATTGGCGTATTTTTTTAGATATCTGCTCATATAATTTTATATACGTCTCTTTTTTTAGTCGTTTACGTTTATCAGCTATCTTAGATATTTCATCTATAGTGATCATCTATGTTACTATTGGAACATTTTTAGGTTTACCATACGCATCTTGAGAATTTTGTATTTCCTTTTCAACAAGGTAATTAGTATTATTTTTTATGTAAGATATTTCACTTTCTCTTATAAGCGAATAATCTTCAAACTCTCTTGGTGGTATATTATTAGTAAAAATACCTTCGTTATCCGGCTTCTTTATATGAATGGGTTGTGTACGTAAACTTAATATCACAACCGATGGTTTTTCGTTAACTAATTCTCTTTTCATATTTTGGAACTGAGCATATTTTCTCTTAAATTTTTTTAAACGAGCATCTTCAATTTCTGTTCTTAATGTTTTATTTTCCATTTTTTCTATAACTTCAACTAAATCCTCTTCCATTTTTACATCATTTTCATCATCGAGTTCATTAATATCGTACCGTGGTCCCATATTTATAATACGTATAATGGCAGAAACGGCAAATCCGAAATCAAATCCACCTTTACCGTACTTGACTACCATAAACATACACTTACAAATTTTACCCGGATTTTCAGGGTCTTTATTCTCATACATTTCAGCTTTTATAGTTTCTATTATATATGTACATAACCCAGTTCTCTTTGAAATCTGTTCATTTGTACGTAATATGATTTCCTGAATAAGATCGTGTGTAATAGATAAATCACTTTTTTCATACCCGGATAAATCTATATCTTCATCGTTTAATTCATCAGGGGGTATGTTAGTGAACTTCTCTGTCCTGGTTAGTGAATATATCACAAATACTATCAACAGTATTATAACTATTTTGTTCATCTTATTATTAAATTTTATTTTATTTCAATTGTGATATTATTGCGAAATTATTATAATTTATTATTTTAAAATGTCTCTTTTAATATACAGTCCTCAATGTAATCATAGTTTAGATATAATTGATTATATTCAAAAAAATGAGAATTTGAAACAAATTGTTAGTTATCACAATATTAACAAATTAGGTATACCTCCACAATTCAAAAGTAAAATCAGTAGAGTACCTACAATGCTTACAAAAAACGGAAAACTACTTGTGGGTAACGAAATAAAAAACTGGCTCGAGTCTCTTTTACCAGTTAAGGAATTAGAAATGGCAGGTTTTGGTACGTGCGCTATGACAACTTTAGAAGGCGAGGGTACAGATGATATGTTTGGAATAGATAGTTACGGCGTTTCTTTACAACCTCCAATGACAGCTGAACTCGAAGAAAAAATAAGTAGAAGTGTAAATGATGCGTATAATGCACAAAGTAAACAATAATTAAAGAATTAATACGATTTATTAAAAATGAAGTTAGCTACAGTACAGGCTTCAGCTATAAAATCAACTTTTGAAGTTCTTAAGGATATATTAAACGATGTTAACATATATTTTAAACCAGATGGGATGTATATAGTAACTTTAGATACAGCAAGAACATCACTTGTAGATATGTATCTAGCATCAGATAACTTCGAAGAGTATAATTGTGAATCTGAAATAATCGCGGGTATAAATGTTTCAAATACGTTTAAACTTCTCAAATCTATATCAAATAGTGATGTTCTTATTATCAATATAGACACGAAAGAATATATGAATATAGAAATATTTAGCGAAATTAAAAAGACATCTACAAAGTTTGATCTAAAGTTATTAGATATAAACGAAAATCAAATTGAAGTACCTAAAATGAAAATGACAACTATAACTCCTATGTTATCCGCAGATTTCCAAAGAATATGTAGAGATATGTATAATATTGGTAATGACATAGAAATAACAAGGGAGGGTAAAAAACTAAAACTTTATTGTTCGGGTGACTTTGCAAACCAGGAAACTAATATAGAATGTAACGATGAAAGTCCGAAAATATCTGGTAAGTATTCACTTAGATACATGAACATATTTACAAAAGCAACAAGTATGTGCGCAAATGTACAAATAATGCAAGAAGAACAAAATAGGTTTCTTATACTAAAATATAACGTTGCTAATTTAGGCGAATTAAATTTTTATCTAGCAACTAAGGTATCCGAAGATCTGTAATATAACCGTCAACGGTACTTACCTTCTTAACCATACCTATAGCATTTTTTATCTTAATACTAGGGTATTCTAATTCAAGTGTCTCGTCGTCGTAATATAACATATCACTTATCTTTACCTTTTGACCATGAAAATTACATCTGGGACCCGCGTATCTTTTTATTTTATTAAGTAAATCCTTTACTGGTTTATCATCCGAATCAAGCAAAACTGCAGTTACGATTGGTATGTTAAATATAACACCCGATACATTTTCAGGTGGCCATTTATGATCCAAATCATTTACCAAGTATTTATACATTTTATCGTTATACCAATATTTAATACGTAAAATAATATGAGTTACGTTATTCGGAACAAGTGACTGATTATAATCTATACCGTTTAAATTTTTATAAAAAGTCTCAGTTTCTCCATCCCATTCATAATATTCATCTTCCCAAAAATCACTGAGTTCTTCTGGTATTATATTGTTATTAATTGTATACTCAATGGACTGATCAATTATTTTATAATCTGGTTTAGATACTACGTATTTAATTCTATCATACACCCAAATTATAACGTCACTTAAAAGTTTAATAAACATTATAATTAGTTATTATATGGAAGGTAATTTTTTAAGCCGATATAACAACAAGCTTGAAACGTGGAAAAAGAAAATAGAAGATGATCCTGATAATAAATCTATACACGAAACTGATATGTCTAATTACATATTGAAATGTTTACCTTACATGAATCAGTATACAGATACTATCGAAAAGGATGTATCAACTGATAATATTTTCAACTGTAAAGAAACTACTGGTTTACAAAGAAAGGATATATTTACAGATTACCTCGTTGAAGTCGAAAATATAAATGTAGATCGACCTGTGGTTAAAAACCAAGAAAAGTGTCCAAACTGTGTTGATAGTATTTTATACCATTTTACAAATACAGGTGATCTTGTCTGTGAAAGTTGTGGTTTGATAATATCGACTCTAATTAGTGAAGAATTAACTTACCGAGAAGAACAGGAAACTTCAGAAAAGGTAGTAAATTATTCGTATAAACGTGAAAATCATTTTAACGAATGGTTATCACAGTTTCAGGCACAAGAAACTACTAATATACCTTTGGAAGTTATAGACCAATTAAAAAATGAATTGAAGAAAATTAAAATTAAAAATGTAGAAGAAATAACACACGCACGAGTTAGGAGCTTGTTAAAAAAACTAAAACTTAACAAATATTACGAACATGTTCCGTATATTACAAATATACTTAGTGGTATATCACCACCAAAAATGCCACAGGAACTCGAAGAACGGTTACGTATAATGTTCAAGGATATACAAAAACCCTTCGATGATAATTGTCCAAGTGAACGTAAAAACTTTTTGAGTTACTCGTACGTATTATACAAATTTTGCGAACTTCTAAGTGAAGATAAGTACCTCAAATATTTCCCTCTACTCAAATCAAAGGAAAAATTGTATCACCAGGATCTGATATGGTGCAAAATATGCAAAACTCTACAATGGGAATATATAGCGACCATTTAAATATTTAAAGAAACGCGTTTTAAAATAGGTAATGAACGATCCGTATTATAATTTCTGTTTAGAGGAAATCAAGTTCTACACAGAAAAGATAAACGAAATTATAAAAGAAGGTCTTAAAGATCCCAAAGTGTATTACGAAGAGTCCAAAAGTGAATGGAAAAAAATATACCAAATGATACCGTTCATGTATTACATGAACCAGATAGAAAAAGAAGGTGATAAAACAATCACACCTTCTTTACCATAATTTTTATATGTGTATTATAATAATGGTATCTACCAACGAAAGTATTAAAAAACATCAGACTGATATAAAAAATATTGAAAAAAAAATTAATACTATTCAAAGAAACAATAAACTTACAGATTCCAACAGGTTTCGAAAACTAACCCCGCTTATTCTGAAACTTAGTCAAGCGAAAATCAAAGAATCTACCATGAAAGATAGACGTAAGAAAGAACAGTCTGGAAAAACGAGAACTCCTATACGCGAAAGAACCATGTCACAAAAAACTTTACCACCAAGATCACCTCTTCGATTTAACGAAACTGCTAATATAACGGAACGAAATTTATGGGAACAAAAACTCAAAAATGCAACAACACTTGCACAATTAAACAAGGTGTACAGACAAGGTGCACGAGTTTTTCACACTAATAAAGGAGGTTCAAATGTTAACTTTATAATGTGGAAAAATTCATACAATCGTCGTAAAAGAAACCTAACCTAAAGTAATGTACCTAACTTCTAACTCGACATTGAGTGTCGTGGGAAAATTGATAAGGTACGCTTCCGGGAACCCCGTTAAACGTAGATAGTTTTGTGCCTGCGTGACCATAACTTCGGTCATGTTTTTAACAGATTTAAGTTCGATAACGGTTTTGTTATTTAAAATTAAATCGGCACGAAGATTCCCTATAGTATGCCCTTCAAATTCTATAGGAACTATTCTTTCCGTTTCGTAGTGTACTCCATGTTTTCGTAAGACAACTTCCATCGCATTGTGATACACGCGCTCACTATAACCGGGACCAAGTACTTTGTATACATGTTCCGCATAGTCGCGTATCATTAGTAAGTTAGTTAAAAGCTTCACTTTTAACTAAGTTATATGAATATAGAGAACTGTGAAGGTCGCGATTTTTTAAATCGGGTCGATAATGGGTCGGTCGATCTTATACTCACGGACCCACCGTATATTATTTCACATGAAACGGGTATGAACGCGTTACATAACGCTATAGAATCGGGTAAAAATCTCGAAAAAACCGAGTCTGAATGGTTAAAATACGTCGAAGAAAATACCGCTGCTAAAACAACACCAAACGCTAAGGAAAATTACATGAAATACGGTACCATATACGGTACCAAATATAGTGTTAAAACAAATTACGGTGAATGGGACGAAAACTTTACAATGGGTACTCTCGACGAGTTTATAAAACTGTATTACCAAAAACTTCGCGACGGTGGTACGTGTATAATATTCTTTGATTTATGGAAAATATCACATCTCAAAGAACTCATGGAAAAAAACAAGTTTAAACAAATTAGGTTCATAGAATGGATTAAAAAAAATCCACAACCTATAAACTCGAGTAGGAATTACCTAACAAACTGTCGCGAAATCGCTTTACTCGGTGTTAAGAAAGGTAAACCAACGTTTAATAGCGAATACGATAACGGTATATACACTTTCCCAATCCAAGGTGGTAAGAATAGATTTCATCCGACACAAAAAAACGTCAATCTATTTCAATCACTCATAGAGAAACACTCAAATAAAGGTGATCTCGTTGTAGATACGTTTCTTGGTGGTGGAACAACGGCAATGGCGTGTGCGAATATGGAACGTAACTTTTCCGGGTGTGAAATTTCGAAAGAGTATTACGACAAAATTATAAACCAAGTTAAACCTACTTAAACAATTATTTAATTAAATAATTATAATGGGATACCAAGAAATTATTTCTAAAGTTATCGTTGAAACGCTTGCGTTTACAAAACCGTTCATTCATATGGATCGCCTTATTGAGTTAGGTCTCGTTGACATCACGAATAACGGAGGTGCATGGAGAACCACGTTCGAAAAAAATTATAGAGTTTCGGTCGTATACACTACAAACCGTAAACCTAAACATAAAAATATCACTTGTGAAGATGAAACTAAATTTGAAAGTTTAGAAGGTTCGTATACTAATTTAAAAAAACCAGAAAAAGGAGAAGTCCTTGGTTTATTTATTTGGGGACGTAATATACCCCCAAAACCCAGAACCATACCCAATTGGATACGCGAACGTGTGTGTTATAAAGGGGTACGGTGTCTCATATGCGATGAGGACCGTGAAATTGAGTGCGATCACGTAGACGATGATTATCCAGATATTCCTCATGATCAGTTACAGGTTTCCGATTTTCAAGCATTATGTCAATCGTGTAACAAGAAGAAACGAGAAGCGAATAAAAGGGGTATAAAATATTACCGCGATATCAGGGATCCGGGTAAATCGGTTATACGTTTACTTTTTGGTTTACCGAGCGATTTTAAATTCCCATTATTGGCCGAAGAACGGTTTTCAAACGTTAGGTTTTATAGGAACCCACAGCTTATTAGAGAAATGCACATTAATCACCTACGCCGAATCGTTTACTGTCAATAAAATTATGTAGAAGAATCTGGAGGTGTTATTTTTATTTCGGGTGCATCTTCAACTATATCTATAACATACCTACTTGAATCATTTGTAGGAGATACAGTTACTATTCTACACATGTCAGTACTTACCATGGTATCGTTTGTATTTTTTATGGGTATAATTATTGGTTTACACAATAACATCCACATATATTAGTATCATAGATTTAAAGATACGACGTGTATATATTATAAAATGATTTATACACGTGGTATGGAATTGTTATCGGCAACAACGTCCCTTTTACCCGTTTTAGTTTCCTCCTTTTTCCCTGTAAGTTACGCTTCAATTGCTTGGATAATTCACTGTCCATTTAAATTTTCGTACCATATTCATAACGCATATAGTGCGAATACGTATAAAAGTCAATTAATATACAAAAGGTATAAAAGTTTTCTACATGTTGGATTATCTGTACTTTTTTACACACAAAAGGAAAAAATAAGTTTTCTAAATATACTATTTCACGTACTTTCTATTTCACTCATACGTAAAAGCGAACCTTTGAAGAACAATGAAGATCTCATGAAGATAAACGCGTGTGGATATATAGGAATATTTGCATCTACAATTAGTTTGTATAGTATAAATAAAATACATTACATATTATCCCTTTACTTTTACTTAATGTCAAATACTATATACCAAATGGAATTATACGGTGGGTTTACAGATAATATCGTAAACTTACTACTCATTACACCACAGTACCTTTTACTTTTAGGGTACGAAACAGTTAAACAAAATACTTAATGATTATAGTGTATACCATACTATGAAAGATACCTTCAAGTTTAGAATAACAGATACTACATCACCGAGTAATATGGATTCGTTTTTTTGTGACGTATTTGCACAGAACAAAAATGCTTATCTTTTACTAGACACAACACAGTGTAAAAAAGTATCGTTAACACGACTACTTTCCATAAAAAATGTTCTCGACAAACACAGACACGACTCGGGAAAGTATATAGAGTATACAACGATCATAGTAAAATCGCGTTTAGTTAAAAACCTTTTACGTGTAGGTTTATCTATACTAAAAACCGAACACCCGGTTTATATCGAAACACTTTAATTATATAGAACATGTTCCGTATGTGAGATATAATTAAAATATTCATTTATATTAATGAGTAATACTAATACGTGGAATATTAAAAAATTAAAAAAAGAACGATCAAAAATTACTAACAGAACTCAAATCGGACTAAACAACTTAAAACAAAGGAAAAGACTAATCGATTTAAACAATAAACGTAAGGGTATCATGTCCAGCCGCGAAAAAGAAAATCATAAAAAATATATTAAAAAAACCTTTAAAGACCTATACAGAAATAAGATTGAAAAAATAGATCCTCTAACTGCAAAAATATGGGTACTCTTGGCGAACAATCTTACTAATAGTAGAATTCGACATTCAAATAATTTATACAATTTTCTTAACGAACGAAAAAATCTTGTTAAACCAAAAAGACTTTTAAATAAATTTAAAACTGTAGAAA
>Ga0208749_1000191_pt1 | contig 15502 bp, 17 predicted proteins | sample Knorr_S15_td_DCM_FD_185601 | JGI IMG/M metagenome (GOLD analysis project Ga0208749, IMG submission 185601) | Marine microbial communities from Southern Atlantic Ocean transect - Knorr_S15_td_DCM_ad_63m_LV_B (SPAdes) (version 2) | ecosystem: Environmental > Aquatic > Marine > Oceanic | place... | reverse complement strand
TAATAATTTTATTCCACAAAATATTTTTTGGTAAATAAGTCTCTATTTTTGTAAATTCTATTTTTAAAAAAGTGATTAGATTTGATAATGTAAGCAAAATTTATTCTACAGATATTGTTTTAAAAAATATTAATTGGGAGATTAAGAAAGGAGAAAAGATAGGATTAGTTGGTTCAAATGGTGCAGGTAAATCGACCCAATTTAAAATTCTAATTGGAGAAGAGGATCAAACAAGTGGAATGGTTATTAAGGAAGGTAATCCTAAAATTGCTCACCTAAAACAGGAGTTAGATTGTAATCTTAATCGATCAGTCAGAGATGAACTAGAAAGTTCTTTTAAAGATATACAAATAGTTTCAAGTAAACTTTTAGAAATTGAAAAGAAAATGAAATCTTTGGATGTTAATAAAGATTCCAGAGAACTTGAATTTTTAGTAAATCAATTATCAAAATATCAAGGAAAATTTGAAGCTTTAGGTGGTTATCAAATGCAAGCAGCAGTAGAGAAAATTTTACCAAAACTAGGATTTTCTCTTAAAGACGCTGATAAATTGGTTGGACAGTTTTCAGGTGGTTGGCAGATGAAAGTGGCACTTGGAAAAATAATCTTGCAAAAACCTGATTTACTTTTACTTGATGAACCAACTAATCATTTGGATTTGGAAACTATTTTCTGGCTTGAAGAATATTTATCCTCTTTAAAAATTGCAATTATTTTGATTAGTCATGATAGATATTTTTTAGATAAATTATGCAGAAAAATTATTTTCATAGAACGTGGAATATCTGAAACTTATAATGGGAACTATTCTTTTTTTGTCGAACAGAAAGCTTTAAATCAAGAATCTCAGAATAAAGCTTATCAGTTACAGCAAAAAGAGATTGAAATACAAACGAGGTATATAGAGAGATTTAGGGCTAGTGCAACAAGAAGTACCCAGGCTAAGAGTCGAGAAAAACAATTAAAAAAAATCTCAAAAATTGATGCTCCTATATCAATACTCAAAACTCCTACTTTTCATTTTCCAGAATGTCCTCGCTCAGGAAAATCAGTTCTGAATATTAAGAATTTATCTCATAGTTTTCAAGATGAAATACTTTTATTAGATGTCAATTTAAAGGTATCTTCGGGTGAAAAAATAGCGGTTTTAGGACCTAATGGTTCTGGTAAATCTACATTGCTTAAATTAATTATGAAAAGAATACACCCTGAGATTGGAGAAATTAATTTGGGTAAACATAACATAATTCCTAGCTATTATGAACAGAATCAGGCTGAAGCACTTGCTCTGGAGAAAAAGGCTATTGATTTAATTTTTGATAAAGCTCCTGAATGGTCACAAAAAAAAGTAAGAACTTTTCTGGGTGGTTTTGGCTTTCATAATGATGCTGTTTTTAAATATGTAAAACAACTTAGTGGTGGGGAAAAAGCAAGATTGGCCTTGGCTCTTATGATTATGAAGCCAAGCAATTTTTTGCTTTTAGATGAACCAACTAATCATTTGGATCTCAAATCTAAAGAAAATTTAGAAATAGCAATTAAGAATTATCAAGGTACAGTATTTATTATTTCTCATGATCGATATTTTATATCCCAAGTTTCAAATAGAATTATAGAAATTAAAGACTCTAAATTATTTTCTTATAATGGTAATTATGAATATTTTTTAGAGCAGCAGAAAAGGAAAAGTGTTAAAAAGAAAAAAGTTAATTAGTATTCTTCTGCTTAAAAATTAGGTTCGGTTTAAAAAACTTTACATTCATCTAGGCAAGATCACTTATTTAACTTTACATAGTTATTAGAATTTGTTTAATCTTAAAAATACAAATTAATTATTTAAAGAGTGTCAATGAATAATTTTGATTTAAAGGAAAACAAATTTCAGATTTCTGATCCTGTTGAAAGTTATTTTGAGTGTATTTCTTCTTGTGAGATTACAGATGGTGTTTGTATTTCTAGGTGTGTTGAAATCCTTAGAGAATGTGAAAATTAAATACTTTACCTCTTTGATAGATTACTAATATCAGTAGGCTTAACTTTTAATGTAATTACTTTATTTCCTCTTTTTAAGGATATATCTAAGGTTTTATTAATACCATTTTTACTTATTGCGCTAATAACGTCTGTAGCAGTTTCAATAGTTTGATTGCCAACTTTTAGAATTACGTCATTATTTAGAATGCCACTCTTTTCAGCGGGACTTCTAGGAACCACATAACCAACTTTCACAGAATTCTTGTTGGTTTTAAAGTTAGTTTCATCTATGAGGCTAATACCAATCATAGGATGTATTGCTTTCCCATTATTTATTAATTGATACGCAATTTCTTTGGCTTTATTTATTGGAATTGCGAAACTTAATCCCGCTCCTGGACCAGATCTGATAAGAGTATTAATACCAATAACTTCTCCTTGGCTATTTAATAGCGGTCCCCCTGAATTTCCAGGATTAATTGCAGCATCTGTTTGGATTAGTTCAAGTTTCTTGTCGTATATTCCTAATTGTGTGACATTTCTTTTGAGATTGCTAATAATTCCAAGAGTTACAGTGTTTTCTAGTCCAAAGGGATTGCCAACGGCTATTGCCCAATCACCAACTTTAATTTTTGTTGAATCACCCAATGTTGCTTTGGGCCAGGGTCCTTTACCTTCAATCTTTAGAACAGCTAAATCAGTAAAAAAGTCTTGTCCAACAAGTTTCCCCTTTAATTTTTTGCCGTTTTTTAAACCAACAATCAACTGATCTGATCCATGTACAACATGTGCATTAGTCATTACAAGACCGTCTGCGAATATAAATCCACTTCCTTGGCTTTGTTCTATTCTTGGTTGATTGTCGTAAGGTAACTGTAATCCAAAAAATCTTTCAAAATATGGGTCTATGAATATTCTAGAATCTTCTGAAAATCTTCTTTGTTTAACAAATCTCTGACTGTCAATTGTTACTACAGAAGCACCTGTTTTTTCAATGGCCTTTGTTATGAAAGACTTATTAGAGTAACTAGAGTTTTCATTATAATTTGGATTAAACAAAGATTCAGAAATTACATTCGTGTGACTAACAATACCAATTGTTAAGGCAGAAGATATTAATAATTGTTTATAGCGATTGCTAGTAGATTTTGATTTGTTGATAGGTCGGGGAAACATTCTAAACAAATATTTTTTATTTTTTAATCATAACTATATAGTCATGACAAACATGTTTAATGCAAATAAGACTATATTTAATTAATTTAGCTAATTTTCTTTTTTTCCGGCTATCATGTAATTCATACTACTAATCAATTTATAAGCTTAATGACTATTTTATTTCCCATAATATATTCAGCAGCCCTTACATATTTAGTTTGGAAAGCCTTTAAAGTTATGTCTAATGGCTGGGGGATATCAGATAAAGGACAAAAAGAATTTTATAATACAAATTTAAAACAAAAGAAATATACTATACATCCAGAACTATTAGATAGTGCTGGAAATATAACAGATGAGGAACTACTGACAGTAAGGTTTTCTAATGATAATGACTCTTCTTTAGAAGAGAAAAGAACTAAAACTGATTAACTCAATTAAAAATTAAAGGTCAAAAAATTGGAATTAAGAACAAAAATTGTCACGTCAGTTATAAGATCTCTCAAATTACCACCAAGGTTTCGTCTGAAAATGGTGAAAGAAGATCCCGTTAGACTTGAACTGAGTCTTACCCCTTCTTATGGTAAAAATCCAATTATTGTTGGTATAGTAGAGTCTTTAGATTTAGTGGGTAGAAGGGATAGGGAAGGTAGAATGCCAAGAGATCTTCAGGGGACTTGGGATTGGACAGTCAGACATGGAAAAATAAGTACTGGAGGATGGAATCCAATGCTTAAGGAGGCTTTACAAACGATGTTTGAGACTGGATTGCCAGCTATTATATATGAGGAATTAACTGGAGAAGAATATAAGCCCGTTGATGGTGTTAGACATGTTAAGTAATTCATTAATTATTTGCCATAAATTTCACCTCAAAACGTTAAAATAAGAATAGTTGTTAAGAAGTTAATTATGAATGAAGACAATCAACCAAGATTTGGATTTGTAAATTTCGCAGAAACTTGGAATGGTCGTATGGCTATGATGGGAATTTTGATAGGTTTAGGAACTGAATTGATCACTGGACAAAGTATACTTAGACAAATTGGAATTGGTTAAATTTTTTTGTCAAATCAAAAATAAAATTATTTTATTTCCTCTGCTTTTACTTCAATAGTTCTTTCACCAGGATTTTTATCTAATTTAGTCGGTTTAATATTTATCTCCCCTAAGTCTGCGCCGCAATTCATGCATGTATCATTTAATCCTAGTGAAATTACCCCACATTTTTCACAGGTACTTACTTTTGATTTTAAAGAATTAAAACTTAAAAATACAATTAGTACTATTAATAAAGTTATTAGAAAGAATACCAGCAAAACATTACCAATAATGCTTAGAAATAAGTTAAGTCCAAAAACAGGAATAATAATGAATAAAATTAATGAAAAAGTTACTAAAGTTTTATTAGTTTGAATGAAAGAATTCATATGAATTTTTATGGTCTATTTCTTTTTCTATTTATTAAAGACATACTAGCAATAACAACGCTCCAGCACTGTCCAAAATACAGAATTACACCTAATAGCCAAACCCATAACGTAAGTACTAAAAAACCTCCAATAAAACCATATGCTTGGAATCTTACCCCAAGCGACAGAATACTTTTACTTACCGCTAGGTTAAGAGTAGTTAAACCAATACCAATGAGTAAAGAACCTGGAATTAAAGGTTTTAAAGGAACTTTTCTGCTAGGTAAAAGTGCCTGCAACAATAAAGCCATTAAAGAAAAGCCAACAAGTGGTATTGCAAATTGGCCGACTTCTAACAAAGGTAATTTAAGAAAAAAATTATAAATTAAATTATTCGATTCTGATAGATTTTCTAAAACGGTACTTGGGATCATTCTAAGGTTTGCACTAATTTGATCTAAGACCATTAAGAAACCAATAAAGAATACTATTAAGAAAGCTTCAATTCTATTTCTTAGAAATCTTGATGCTTGTTCTTGCCAAGCTTCATTTACTCGTCTTGAAGGAAGTTCATCTTCCCAAAGTCTATCGGAACCTCTTTGAAGTGATAAATAAGCATTCCCCGCAGTAAACAGCAAAAACATTGCTCCTAGAATACCTGCCCCAAAACCTTGATCAATTAATTTAAATAAAGTTGTTTCTACTAATTCAACTACTGAAGGGGGTAAAATTTGTGCGGCTACAGCAATTATTTGTTGATCTAAACCCTCTTGTTTTCCTAGGAACCATGAAGCTGTTGAAAGTGAAATGAGAAGAATAGGAAAAAACGATTGCAGGGTATAGTATGCAAAAGCAGCACTTAAATCAATACAATCTGATTTACTCCATCTCTCACAAGCTCCCCATAAACTCTTAAGTATCCAAGTTGAGGTGCGCTGCATATCAATTCTCTTCAAATACTTATCTGATTTCTTAATTTATTCTATCTAAAAAGATATTGTAAAGTAATTATTTCTTTATTCTGCAACTATTTTTACAGTAATAGGTTGCCCCATGGTCTTAAGACTTTAATTTTTTCTATTGTTCTAGCGGCAATTAATGGAAAATTTACCTCGCTGAGATCTTGTCCTGAAACTAAATTTAAAGGATCAGTTTCTAACCAGTCGATAGAACAATTAAGCTCTTCAAGTAATAGCCAGGCCGCAGCAATATCCCATATTTTTGGAGTTGATTCTATCGCTCCGAAAGTTTGGCCCATTGCTACGCTGGTGAGATTTAAACTTGATACACCTAGCAGTCTTATTTTTCCGGGAAATATGGAGTTAGGATTTCTTTGTAAAATTTTAATTGATCGACTACATAATGAGACACAATCACTCTTTCTATTATTTTGATTAGCTTCTATTTTTTTATTATTTAGCCATACACCTTTGTCTTTAATAGATACAAATTTTTTATTTAAAGTAGGGATTATTAAAAAAGAAGATTGAGGTCTGCCTTCTACAAATCTTGCTACCGATATAGACCAGTAGGGAATACCTGCAGCAAAATTAGTTGTCCCATCAAGCGGATCTACTATCCAATAAGCATTTGAACTGGGAATTAATTTGCCTCCCTCTTCGCTTAGCACACCTTCATTGGGAGCTATACTTGATAGCCCATCTACAATAGTTTTGTCGCTCCATAAATCACAACTCGTAATTAAAGATCCGTCTGATTTATTACTGGCACTTATATTACCAAAGTCTTTTAATTGTCTTTGACTAACTAATTCAAACAAAGAATATAATTCTTTGATTTGTTTATTGGTTAAACTTGATTGATTCATCTTGGAATATCGCAAATAGATTCTCTCTTATTAATTGTATTACTATCAGTACATTTATTGCTTATTTCAAGAAAAGTTAATCTCACTAATTCATCTAAATTTAAATTGTAATTATAAACGGCATTAATATTTTTTGATTTTGCATTGCTTAATTCTTTTTGCCTAACTAGAACATCTTTTAAAGTTGATATTCCGACATCATATCTTAATCTGGCTAATCTTAAAGACTCATTTGTGGAAGATATTTCTTTTAGAGAGGATATTATTTTTTCTTCATTTAATTTTAAATTTAAATATGCTTTACTAATTTTTGCTTTCAGAACATTTTCAAAATTGTTAAAGGAATATTCTTCTGCCTTTGCATCTGCTTCACTTGCTTTGTATGAATTTTTATTTTGGTTCCCATTAAAAATATTCCATGAGAAGTTTAAACTTAATGAATTTGTATATGCTGATCCATTTTCGCTGGAGTCTATTGAAGTTGATAAGTAATCCCCTTTAGTAAATGCACTTGAGAATGTATTACTTATGTAAATATTTGGCTTGTTAGCATTTAAATAACTAATGGCCTGGTTTTTTCTAATTTCTTTCTGAAGAGTAAGATTCTCTAGGGTAAGATTTTTTGCTAGAGCATTATTTATATTTTTAGTTAATTTATTATTCCAGTAACCTATTAATTGTTGCTCTCCTTTAATTTCGAAATCACCTTTTAAGTTCAGGATTTCTTTTAATGAAATTTTGTTAATTTCATGTTCAATTCTTTTTTCATTAAGTGATTGCTTATCTCGGGATAATTGAGCATCTGCTTCAAGAACTTCAAATTTTGTCCCAATACCAGCATCTAACTTTGATTGCGCATTATTTAAACTTGTCATTGATAATGCAAGGGCGTATTTCTTATTTTCGATATCTTTAGATGATTTTTGGTATTTGTGATATATACTCCTTGCTTCTTGAATTAAATCTTTTCTTTTAATTTCAAAATTATTTTTTGCAATTTTATAGTTCTTTCTGGCTATTTTAATCTCAGAGCCTCTTAGAGGATCAATTAAATCCCATCTTATATTAAGAGAAGGATTAACAGAAAACTGTGAAGTTTTTGTAGTCTGTGAATTGCTATTGTAATTTTTGCCAGAAACGTATTTTGGAAATCCACTCGCTTGAAGATCTAAGGAGGGATATTTTTGAGATATTTTGCTTGAGAGATTAAAACTCGATGATTTAACTAATTCTTTGAATGATTGAAGTTCTTCATTTTGCAAGATAATTGTCTCTATCTCTTGATAATCGATATAAATTTGATCTTCTTTTTCTTCTAAGACCTCATCTATTTTTGACCATTGAATATTATTATTTGTAGAGCTGAAAGTAGCTTTTTGAGAAGCAATACATAGCGCCAGATGTAATAATAAGATTGGATTTATAAATTTTTTAAGCATAATTTATAGTCTTCTTACTATTTGATATTCCAATTAGACTATTAATAATATCATCTGTATTATCAAGAACGTGAATTTTGGTATTCAGTTGATTTTCAACTTCACTTATATTTTTGTCATCTAAAAATAAATCAGTATTTAGTTTTAACATTATTGATGGTATATAAATACCCTCCCCTAAATCCTTATTTTTTAGACCATCAATTAAATCTTCTCCAGTTAATAGGCCTGTCACTACTTGTTCTTGACCCCAATAAACGCTTGGTAAACCATATAACTTAATAGTAAGTCCGTTAATATTGTTTAATTTTTTAACTGTGGGCATTAGAGCTTCATAAACTAATTTACCAACAATCCAACAAACTTTTTTTTGTTTATTTACTTTTTTGGGGAGGTTTTTAGTCTTTATAGTTAATATTTTAAGAAAGCTTCTAATCGAACCTACTCCATTAGATTCTTGAGGAAGATTTTCGTAAGTTTTATAACTTGGTAAATTCATCCCTGCTATCAAATACCATTCGTCTGCTAACCAACAAAAGCGTGTCCCAAGAGTATTTTGTAAAGAGGATTGGAAAATTTCTACTTGTTGAATGGTTTTTATTGCGTACTCTTTGCTTATGGATTTTAAACCATCATTCTCAGGTCTAAATTTTGTCAGTCCCACAGGCACTATGGCAACAGATAGAACTGTTTTAGATAAATCATTGTAGAATTTTGCAAGTTCAAAAATTGATTTTTCTAGAATTTCTCCATCATTTATACCGGGACATACAACAATTTGAGCATGCATTTGTATAGAGTTTTCTTTCAACCAGGCTATTTGATCAAGAATTTCGCCTGCTTTTTTATTTTTTAATAATTTTTCTCGGGTCTTAGGATCAGTTGCATGAACGGAAATAAAAAGTGGTGATAGTTTTTGAGCAGATATTCTTTCCCAATCTTCTTTTTTTAAATTTGTAAGGGTTAGATAAGAGCCATACAAAAAACTCAGTCTATAATCATCATCTTTTATATAAAGGCTTTTTCTTTTGCCACTTGGTTGTTGATCTATAAAGCAAAATGGACAGTTATTATTGCACTGTTTGATGGAATCAAATAATGCATCTTTAAAATTAATGCCTAAACTTGCATCCTGGTCTTTCTCAATACTGATGTAATGAATATTTTTATTTTTATCTAAAACGGAAATATTTAAAATTTCTTCACTAATAAGGATCTGATAATCAATTAAATCTCTTGGCTTTTTTCCATTAATACTAATAATAGAGTCACCTGATTCAAAGCCACTTTGCTGAGCAATAGAGTTATCATCAATACTTTCAATTTCTGCAGGGTTAATTTTATAAGTAATATTCGGTACTAACAGATCGTTCGAGTTTTCTTTATAATTAATTTCTTGCCACACAATTAAAACAGATTCATTTAAATTTATATATATTCTAAACTCATATATGACTGAAAGTGTATTAAATACTTTTAAAATACAAATGACAATTATTCAATCAAAGGCCTTTAATTTATTAAAATGTGTAATTAGCAGTTTTTTAAAAAACGATTTAAATTAATTAAAATATCCTTTAAAAATTTGATTCATTGAAAGAATTAATTACAAAAAATTTAGATGTGAAAGATAATGTGGAAAATGAATTTCATAATGAATTTGACTTTTACAAAAGTACCTTTTTATCAAATCCATTTACCTTAAGACTTTGGTCTTCTTTTTTTGTAATTTTACCTATTTTTTTGCAAGCACCTTGGGTGAGAATCGAACCAGTTAGTGCTCTTTGTTTTACTTTTGTAATTCTCTTCGCAGCATTTATTTTGTCTAGGAAACAATCTAAGAAATGGTTTATTGTAGGTTCATTATTACTTGGAGTATCAGGAAGTTGGCTTGGCGGTTGTTTGTTTTGGGGATGGTTAAGTCCATACCCTATTCTTCATATCCCTGTTGAAGCAGTAGTATTACCTTTAGCTTTAATTGGTCTCGGCACTAGATGGAAAATCGGATCAAGTTTCTATATTGCTTCTTTGTTCGGAACTGCAGTGACTGATATTACAATATTTTTGATTGGAATAATGGATCAATGGAAGGAGGTTATTACAGCAGATTCTGATACTGCACCCCTAATACTTCAAAAAACATCTGAAAATCTTATACAAATTAAATCATTATCTATTATTATTTTTGTTGCATTAATACTTTGGTTTATTTCAAAAGAAATTCTTAATTCTGCGATTATTAATTCTACAAATGGTAAAGCACTCTTAGTTTCCAGTTATGTAATTCAAACGACATTAATTGTTGATGGTATTTTTGTTTTTTTAGCAATTATTCAACCAACTTTCAGTGGATTGGTTTAATGTTAAGGCCTCCATTTTCGCAAGAACCGATTTCAATTAATACATGGGATGTAATTGTCATAGGTGCTGGAGCGGCAGGATTAATGACCTGTCTTGAATTACCTTCCAATTTAAAAGTGCTTCTTTTAAATCGGAACACTAGCAAGGCATCTTCTAGTAGATGGGCGCAAGGAGGGATAGCATCTGTTGTAAGACCAGATGATTCATTTGATCTACATGCTGAAGATACCTTAAAAGCTGGTGATGGTTTATGTGATTTTAAGGCTGTAGAACTGCTTGTAAGAGAAGCTCCTGGATGTGTTGATAGGTTGCAGAATTTGGGAATGATTTTTGATCAAAATTGTGATCAATTAGCTACTACACTTGAAGCAGCTCATTCTCGCAGAAGAGTCCTACATGTTAAAGATAGAACTGGCAGAGCACTAGTAGAAGTGCTAGAAGATCATGTTGAAAACAAGGAGAATATTCTTCACTGTAGAGGCGTAAGAGTAACTGATCTTCTTATCGAAAATGAAGAATGTAAAGGAGTTCAGGTACTTGATGGGTCAAATTTATATTGGATTACTTCTAGGGCGGTTGTGTTAGCTACAGGTGGTGGGGGCCATTTATTTACGAATACTACAAATCCTGCTCAATCATCTGGAGAGGGTATTGCTCTCGCATGGAAAGCAGGTGCTGCTATTGAAGATCTAGAGTTTATTCAATTTCACCCTACTGCTTTAAAATTTTATGGAGCTCCTTGTTTTTTAATTTCTGAGGCTCTTAGAGGAGAAGGAGCTGTCCTAGTTGATAAAAATGGTCAAAGTCCTGTTAAATCTCTGCAAAATAGAGATTTAGCTACTAGGGACCAAGTGAGCAGAGCAATAATGAAAAATATGCATGAAAACAATGTTGATCATGTTGGTTTAGATCTTAGATATATTGACCCAGAAAAAATTGTAGAAAGATTTCCAACCATTGTAAGTAGATGTCAAGATTATGGTCTGAATCCCCTCAACGAGGTTATTCCAGTTGCACCTGCAGCTCATTACTGGATGGGCGGAGTTAGAACCGACTTAAATGCATCTACTAATCGAAAAGGCTTATATGCTTTAGGAGAAGTTGCTTCTACAGGAGTTCATGGTGCCAATAGATTAGCAAGCAATTCATTAATGGAATGTCTTGTATTCGCAAGAAAAATGTCCTCAATTGTTTTGAATAATCCTTTAAATTTAAGAAAATTAGAAAGACTAAATAAAGAGTGTGATATTCAAGTACCTCCAGAAGATCATATTCCCATAATTGCACGGAAGATTGATGAATTAAGAAAAGCATGCTGGATCAATCTAGGCGTATCACGAAATAAAAGTAATATGATTCAATTTCTAAATCATATTCAAGCCGATATGGATCAATTGCATAAAAATCCTTTACTGAATAGTCTTCATCAAATTGAATTTGATCAAAAAATTAAACTTAATGAACCCAATAGGAGAGGGCTTAATCTTTTGCTTGATTTGCAGAATAGACAAATCACTACCTTAACTTTGTTAAAAGCTTGCCTTTTTAGGAAAGAGAGTAGAGGAGGTCATTACAGAGATGATTTCCCTTTTAAACATGAAAATTGGGAATGCCATACTAGACAACAATTAAATCAAGAAATTAAGAAAAGATTTATCAAAAATTAGTATTTCCTTGATATCCAGTCATTATTGCTAAATCATTTAGGTCGCGAGTACCGCTATAAATCTCGCCATTGATTTCCCATGAAGGAAAAAATTCAACCCCTTTTGTTTGACATAGCTTATAATTATTGTCTTTCCCATCTTGGGCACATTCAACTACTTTGAACTCTTTAACTGCTTCTTTTCCAAATAGTTGTTTCTGATCGTGGCAATGCGGGCACCAATAAGCACCATACATAACAATATTGTTTTCTCTCAAAAATTTTGCAAATTTCACCTTTTGGGGAGAGCTTGAAGTGGTAATTATTGGTGATACATTTTCAGTTGAGCTTTGAACATCAATAGCATTAGAAGGGTCAACGTTAGTTGACCAAATTAGGCCTCCGAGCAGGACACTTATGACTACTATTAAACCTCTAAAAATCATAGGTTCTCTACTCTCAAACTTTGCTCCAATCATAGAAATTATAAAGATAGAAAACGATAAAATTGCTGAAAGTATACAAAAAAAGCAATATGCTTGAATCTTAAAAAACATTATATTGATTAACAAAAAGCTAAATGTAGAGGAGGCACAAGAGATTAGAAATATTAACCACCACAAAAACTTATTTAGCTTTTCTTTTGGCGAAATTAAATTAAGTGAAAGTATTATTGTGATAACTAATATTGACAAATAAGTTATAACTCCTGCAAATGACAGAGGTATATTAATTTGATTGTTTTCAAATAAAGTACCCCAAGGACTATTTAAAACTGTTTCACAACCATTTTGTATCCCTGGGCATGAAAGAGAAGGAAATAATCCCCAGTTTTTCAAAGTAATTGAACCTGTATCAACTAAGCCTATCGTGCTAAGAATTGCGATTATGATTTTTGTCCATTTCAAATCTTTATTATTTCTACTTTTTAAAGTCTTAAGCGCCATATAAAACTGAAAGTTTGTTATTTACATAATCTATTCTAATATTATCTTGGCATGAGAGTGTTATACGAAATGCTGTTTAAATTTTTTAATTTTTAATTTTTTAAAATTTGTGAAACAAAATAATCACAATGTTAAAGATAAGAAACCTTCTAAGGTTGCATTTAGTCATGTTGGTTGTGAGAAAAATCTTGTTGATACTGAACATATGCAAGGCTTATTAGATAAAGAGGGTTATGAAGTTGATAGTAATATAGATGACGCAAATGTTGTTGTAGTAAATACTTGCAGTTTTATTGAAACAGCTAGAGAGGAATCAATTAGGAAAATTATAGAATATACAAGTCAAGGAAAGGAAGTAATTGTTGCAGGCTGTATGGCTCAACATTTTAAAGATGAACTTCTAAAAGAAATACCCGAAATAAAAGGTTTGGTTGGAACAGGAGATTATCAAAAGATAGCCAAGGTTTTGAAAAGAGTAGAAAAAGGTCAAATCGTTAATGAAGTTTCAAAAATACCGGAATTTATTGCAGATGAGGCAATGCCTCGTTTTGTAGATAAAAAGAAATTTGTTGCTTATCTCCGTATTGCTGAAGGCTGTGATTATAATTGCGCTTTTTGTATTATTCCCAAGTTGAGGGGTCCTCAAAGAAGCAGAAAAATAGAATCTATAATTTCAGAAGCTAAAAGTCTTGCAAAGCAGGGTATTCAAGAAATCATACTAATTAGTCAAATAACAACTAATTATGGACAAGATATTTATGGAAAACCTTCATTATCCAAACTTTTGAATGAGCTTTCAAAAGTTCCAATTCCGTGGATAAGGATACATTATGCTTATCCAACTGGGTTAACTGATGAAGTTATTAAAGCTTTCAAAGATTCAAAGAATATAGTACCTTATTTTGATTTGCCACTTCAGCATAGTCATCCCGATGTGTTGAAGAGTATGAATAGACCTTGGCAGGCTTCTTTGAATGAATCAATTTTGAGCAAAATTAGAGAAGAAATACCATCTGCTGTATTAAGAACCAGTCTAATTGTTGGTTTCCCAGGAGAAAAAAAAGAACATTTTGAACACCTTCTTAAATTTTTGGATAGACACAAGTTTGATCATGTAGGAGTGTTTATTTTTTCTCCTGAGGAAGGAACTTCAGCTTTTCTGTTGCCAAATAGAGTTTCCTCAGAAGTCGCAGAGGCAAGAAAAGATAACGTTATTTCAGTGCAACAAAATATCTCTAAAAATAAAAATCAGTCATATGTTGGTTCAAAAATGAAGATTTTGGTAGAAAAAATATCTGATAATAATGAATTAATTGGCCGTTCTTACCATTTTGCGCCTGAAATTGACGGAAATGTGATTTTATCTATTAAAGATAATAATGATTTGAAAAATTATATTGGTAAATTTGTTGAAGCAAATATTTATTTTTCTGATGAATATGATTTATATGGAGAGACTATTAAAATCTTGTAGTTTTTTAAATTAATTTAACTGCCCTTAAGAGCTTATCTAATGCGAAAGCGGCTCCAAAACCAAAACCAATAAATGCAAAATAGAAAATGATGTTCATTAATTTCTTTATTTTTATTTAATTTAACATTAGATGAAAAAATTAGATTTTTTAGTTTAATTTCTTAATCTTGAATATATGGTAATTGTTTGTATAAACATTCTTCTGCTTTTTGTAATTCCCGTCCTAGATATAGAGCATGATCAAATCTCGTTATTAAGTCATTTCTTTCTTCAGTAATCAATATTCCAAGTTGTTTGGCACTAATACCTTCAAAGACTTCATTACTAACTCTTTTATCTTGAGAGTTGCATTTAATTGGCTCATTTGTTTCTGGATCAAGCGCATATCCCTCATCGTTAATATTATTTAAAAAGTGTTCTAAAATTATTTTATTTTCTTCTAAATCTACTTTTATAATAAAATATCCGTTTGGATCTAAGTCTATGTATCTTTTGGATAGATCATTATCAATCTTTATTTTTTCCTCGAAACTTTTACTAGAATCCATCTTTGGTAGTTAATAACAAACTATATTACTAATATAATCTTTGGTAAAGCCAAATAATATTTTTATTTAAAGGGTATAGACTCATTTTCAAAATCAATTCCCATCTTGGTTTGTATATTTACTTCATTTAGCCAAGGATTAATTATATTTTCCATATTTTTGTCAAACCACTTATGTAAGCTTATAGTGCTTTTTGCAAAAAATCCCCTCCTTCTTTTATGTTTGCCACCTGCTCCAGGATCAAAACAATGGATACTATTTTTTATTGCCCATTCAATTGGCTGGTAGTAGCATAATTCAAAATGTAAATTAGAGATTTCTTCTTGACTACCCCAATATCTCCCCCATAAGTAGTTTTTATTTTTAACGCACATTGACATCGCAAAAATATCATCAGAGTCGTTTTTTGCTGCGCTAAAAAGCAAAAGATTGTTTTTATTATCTAAAATTTTTTCGAAAAATGTCGATGTTAGATATTTACTTCCCCAGACTCCCCACCTTAAACAATGCTGCTCATAAAAATTATGCATTTTTTTGAGGATATCCTGATTAATATTATCGTCCTCAAAAATTTCTACTTTAATATCTTGTTTAGTAATTGATTTCCTCTCTTTTTTTATATTTTTTCTCTGATTAGAGTTAAATCTAGAAAGAAAATCATCAAAGGTTTTTTCTCCATTACTCCTCCATTCACTGCTGGAATTTATCCATTCAT
>Ga0208749_1000189_pt1 | contig 15544 bp, 13 predicted proteins | sample Knorr_S15_td_DCM_FD_185601 | JGI IMG/M metagenome (GOLD analysis project Ga0208749, IMG submission 185601) | Marine microbial communities from Southern Atlantic Ocean transect - Knorr_S15_td_DCM_ad_63m_LV_B (SPAdes) (version 2) | ecosystem: Environmental > Aquatic > Marine > Oceanic | place... | reverse complement strand
AGATTCCAGAGGGATCCCCATCACCCTGGCCTCCTTAAATGGATTTTTTAAAAAGCTAGCACTGAAATTGAAATAAAAACTACTTTTACGTTGAAACTTTAAAGATAAAAAATTATTTTTTTTAAAAAAATTCCTTAAAACTCTTGATATCAATAGGTTTTATATAAATATAAAATTTTTCAAAATATTAAGTATTTTTGTAACTGTCATAAAAATCAATAATTATGCCACTTTTCTATAATGTCAATTTGGGATCGATTGTTGTTTTCATCTAATGATTGTTTTTCGTAAGAACCATCTTGTTTCATTATCCATGAAAAGTAATTATCTTTGATATAAGTTTGTAGAAGATTATATATTTGAGATTTCAATTTTATATCTTCTATAGGAGTAACAGCTTCTATCCTTCTATCTAAATTTCTTCTCATCCAATCTGCACTGCCAATAAAAACCTCAGGATTATCGTTATTACTGAACCAAAAAATTCGTGAATGTTCAAGGAAATGTCCAATAATGCTTATTACCTTTATATTTTCACTTATATTTTTTCTTTGAGGATATAAACAACAAATACCTCTAATTATGAGACTAATTTTGACCCCTTTATCAGAAGCTAAATAAAGTAAATGAATAATTTCAGGGTCTACTAGTGAATTCATTTTTGCAATTATTTCAGCTTTTTTCCCTTGTTCAGAATTTTTAATTTCTCTTGTTATAAGATAAATAAATTTTTCTCTTAATGATGAAGGGGATACTAATAATTTTTGAAATGGCTTTTGTTTTGAGAAACCTGATAAGTAATTAAATAATTCAATTAAATCTGAAGCAATTTCAGGGTCAGTTGAAAGCAGTCCTAGATCTGTATAAAACCTTGAAGTATTTGAATTATAATTTCCTGTTCCAATGTGAAAATAATTTCTTAATCTACCTTTTTCTTTTCTAACTATTAAGCATATTTTTGTATGAGTTTTAAAGCCTATTATTCCGTAGACAACGTGGATTCCTGCTTGCTCAAGTTGTTTTGCCCATTGAATGTTTTTATCTTCATCAAATCTTGCTTTAAGTTCAACTAAAGTCATTACCTCTTTTCCATTTTCCGCAGCTCTCATTAAAGCTGCAATTATGGGTGAATCTTGAGATACTCTATATAAGGTAATTTTTATAGCCATTACAAGTGGATCGTCTGCTGCTCTATTTATAAATTCCTCAACAGAAGTTTTAAATCTGTCATATGGGTGATGAAGAAGAATATTTTCTTTCCTTAGAATTTTGAAAATACTATTAAAGTTTTTATTTGAATGGGAATCTAAGTACTTTAATGATGGATGAGTTTTCCCAATTAATAGATTTTGTTTTAAATCATCTCTATTGATATTTGTCAGAAAATTTAAATCGTCAAGTCCTAATAAACTTTTGCAAAAGTAAATATATTCTTGTGATATTTCAATACTATCAATAAGTAATTTTAAAATATTCTCAGGTATATCTTCTTCTACTTCTAATCTAACTACATCTCCTCCTAATCTCCTTTTTTGTAAACTTTGCTCTACTGCTAAAAGTAAATCATCAGCTTCAAGTTCTTTTAATTCTAGATCTGCATCTCTAGTAACTCTAAAAAAAGAATAATTGATGCATTCCATTCCATTGAACAAAGTATTAATATTATTTCCGATTAAATCCTCAACGGTAATAAAAAAGGTATTTTTATGATTATTATCTTCAATAATTTCGTTAGGAATTTGAATGAATCTATTTATATTCTTTGTGGGAATTTTGACTCTTACAAACTGATTTTTAGATTCCCCTCCATCCGTTATTATCGCTGCTAAGTTAAGACTTAAATTACTTATAAATGGAAATGGATGTGCAGGATCTACTACTAATGGGGTTAATAAAGGAAATATTGATGATATGAAGAAGTTGTTGCACCAATTTTTTTGATTTTCATTTAATTCTTTATATTTTTTTATAAAAATCCTTTCATTATTGAGTTCATTATTGAGTTCATTATTAACATAGTTTTCTTGCAGCATAGTTAGATTTTTTACTTCTTTATTTATTTTTTCAAGTTGCTCTTTAGGTGAAAGCCCATCAATACTTTTTTTGCTGATCCCTGCTTCAACTTGAGCTTTTAAAGAAGCGACCCTGACCATAAAAAATTCATCAAGATTATTACTAAAAATTGAAAAAAATTTAATTTTATCAAGTAATTTGTAGTCTTTTTCCATACCAGTAAGAAGAACTCTTTTATTGAATTCAATCCAACTTAATTCTCTATTAATGAAATTATTAGCCTCGTTATTCATTAAGATAATTTTGTTTTTTGATGAAAAGTTAAATTATTATTTTTACCCTCTGCAATAAGGTATATCATGAAAATTAAAATAATAGAACCAGCAATAAATGGAGATTTAGGACCGAATTGATCATAAACTCTTCCAGCCATTGCAATTCCTATCACCCCACCGAGACTTTGTAGGCCCTGCAAATTGCTTAGAATAGAACCTTGGTTATTAACATCTAATTTTTTTGATATCAGTGCTCTTAAAGTTGGTGTAATTAGACCAGCCCCAATTGCTAAAAATGAAACAGCAGAATAAATATTTATCGTTGCATTTTCTTTAGGTGCAGTAATTAAAAGTGAGCATGCTATCAGAATAAAGCCGGATCCAATTAAAGTTAATCTCATTTCTCCGAATTCTTTTACTAAAGGACCAATAAGCCCACCTTGTACAATTATTGCAATTACGCCAACTACTACTAGAGTTCCACTAGATGCTTTTGTGGTCCAATTGAGCGATTCCTGAAGGAAAAAAATGAGGATATTTGTTAGTCCAGTAAAGGCTATAAAATAAATAAAGAATGCTAAAGAGAGTTTTCGAATCTTTTCTTCTTTAAATACTGTAAATAATTGTTTTAAAGGGTTTTTAAAAATTAGTTTTGGTTTCTTTAAGTTATTATCAGGTTTTGTTTCTGGCAAATAAAAGAAGACTAACAGAAAATTTATAATTGGAATAATTGATGCAATCAAAACTGGAATAATAAAATTATTATTAGTATTTTTTGCGAAAATTACTACGAAAATATTACCTAAGAAAAAACTTAAACCAAAAGCTACTCCAATTAGTCCAAATGTTTTAGCTCTTTTTTCTGGGCTTGAAATATCTGCAAGTATAGTTGTTGCTGTAGCCGCGGTACCACCGCTTAAACCATCAATAAGCCTTGCTATGAATAATAAAAATAAGGGTATAGCCGCTATAGAAGTTGACCAGTTAAATAGAACTGTAAAAGATAATATTGATATCCCTATTATTGAACCAGTAATACAAAAAAGCGTTACTGGTCTTCTGCCATACCTATCACTCATAACTCCAATAAAAGGAGACGCTGTAAATTGCGCTAATTGGTAAGTACAAGATAGTAAACCATATGTACTAGCTTTAGAGTCAAAAAGTAAAACGAAAGAGGGTAAAATAGGTAATAGAATACTTTCGCTTAAACGATCATTTAAAAGAGTGACAAAAGCACTTAGAAGAGTAAATTTTTTGTTTGGTTTAAATAAACTTTCTTTCACTATATTTACATTCATTGCGGTTAACTTCTACTACCATACTTGTTAATGGAGATTAATGTGCCCGGTATTGTTTATTTAGTAGGAGCAGGTCCCGGTGATCCTGAGCTTTTAACTCTAAAAGCCTTACGTCTTATAAAAAATTGTGATGCTTTAGTACATGATGCTTTAATTCCTTCTGAAATAACAAAAGAAGCAGGAAATACTAAAGAAATTTTTCATGTTGGTAAAAGGGCTGGTAAGTGTTCTGTGCCGCAAGGTGAAACTAACTCTCTTATCTTAAAATTAGCAAAAGAAGGCAAAAATGTTGTAAGGCTAAAAGGTGGAGATCCTTTCGTTTTTTCTAGAGGTGGTGAAGAAGTATCTTTCTTAGAAAAAAATGGAGTTTCAGTGGAAATTGTTCCTGGTATAACTTCTGGTATAGCTGCCCCCACATATTTGGGAATTCCATTAACACATAGAGATTTTGCAAGTTCAGTAACTTTTGTAACAGGTCATGAACAAATAGATAAGGGAAAAAAGAGTGTTAAGTGGAGACAATTAGCTAAATCCTCTGATAGCTTAGTAATTTATATGGGTATAAGAAATATTAAATTTATTGTTCAGGAATTAATTTTAGGAGGTATAGATACAAATACTAAATGTGCCGTAATTCAAGAAGCTACTTTAAAGAATCAAAAATGCATAATTGCAGAATTAAAAAATCTCGTTGATACAATTAAAGATCAACAATATTTATCACCTTCTATAGTTGTAATTGGAAAAATTGTTGATTGTAAGGTAAATAATAATATCACTAAACTATCTGAGGTCTATTTAACGGATATAAATCAAGTTCAATTATATAATAATTCCCAAAAATAAATTGGATCAAAACTTGATTTAAGTTTTAAATCATTTACCTTATTGATTTGCCTACAAGATAAGCTATTGATTGCAATAATAATGTCATCTTCTTGAAATTCTGGAAAAATTAATTCTTCTTTTGCGATTTTTAATTTTAAAGCCTTTTCAATCATTATTCCTTCTAGACACCCGCTTTCTTTTCTAGGAGTTATCCAATGTGTATTCCTTTTAATCAAAAGATTAAAAACCCTTCCGCAGCAGAGCTCGCCAGATGTATTTAATAGAATTGAATCATCGAAAGATTTTTGATTAGCCTCTAATAATACTTGTATTGCTTGGGCATATGAGAATGTCTTACATTTACTTATTAAACTAAATTCATTTCTTTTTTCTTTTTGACTGATATAAACACTTATTGGGGAAAAATCAGGCTGTATTTGATAAAACTCTAACCATAAATTATCCAAACTATTTTTAATTGAAGTGCTATTTACTTTTAATGATCTTCCTTTGTTCTTTCCTCTACTATAATTTAACCTTATTGATCCAAATTCATGATCTTTAAGAGCTAACTTCTTAATTCCCTCATTAATAAGTCTCTCTAGACTTGATTTATTTAGTTTGAGATTTATATTTAAAATTCTGCTACTTTTTTCTAGCCTTTTTATATGTTCATCAAACAAGATAGGTTGATTATTCTTGATTAATATAGTTTCAAAAATCCCGTCTCCAAATTTCAACCCTCGATCAGTTGCCGAAATAAAAATATTATCAATATCTAACCATTGATTTTTATACCAACCTATACTTCTCATTGCAATGAATCAATTAAAGGCAACAGCTTCCATTTTAATTCTTCAGTTTCTTCTGCAGGATTTGAGTCACTTACTATTCCGCAACCAGCATAGATATTGATTGTTTTATTCTTTATAATAAATGATCTGATTAGTATATTACTGTCTAATTCTCCATTCCAATCAAGCTTAATAAATGACCCACAGTAAGGTCCACGATCACATTCTTCTAACTCAAAAAGTCTTTGGCATGATCTTAATTTAGGTGCTCCAGTAATAGATCCTCCTGGCCAGCATGCTTTTAGTAAATCAATCCAGTTTTTATCTTTTTTCAATCTTCCTCTTATAACAGATGTAAGGTGATGAACTTTTAAGAAACTTTCAAGTTTTAATATTTCAGGTACGATAATGCTTCCTATTTCGCATACTTTGCTTAAATCATTTCTCAGGAGGTCAACAATCATAATGTTTTCAGCTCTATCTTTTTCATTTGTAATTAATTCGATTGCATTAAGTGCGTCTTGATTTAAATCTTTATCTCTAGATCTTGTTCCTTTAATAGGTCTTGACTCTACATAATTTTCACTATCTAGTTTGATAAATCTTTCTGGTGATGTAGATAATACTGCTTCCTCGTTGTTATCAAAATTATTAATTATAATCCCTCCAAAAGGAGCTTTTAATTTACTTCTAATTTTCGAATATATATTCAGTGGACTATAGTTTTCAAGGGTTTCGACTTCACATTTGGTTGTTAGGTTGGCTTGAAATATATCTCCTATTGATATTAATTTTTTTACTTTTAAAATTTTTTCCTGAAATTTTTTACTTATTTCCTCTAAGTTGATTTTTGAAAAATCGAACTTCAGATTTATTTTAATAGCAATTTTTTCCTCTTCGACATTAATATTACTAATGATATTTTGATATTTCATGAGTTCGGCAGAATTCGTTCCTTCAATAATTATTTCTTTTTTAACCAGGTTGCATTTAATGATTGGATCATATGATGCAATCCATAAAGTTGCCATATCAGTCTTTCTCCATGGGTTTTTTGGTTCAATATATGCACCAGCTTCATAGCTTAACCATCCCATCCAAAATCCTTCTTGAATATTTTTTAAATTTTTAAAGGGATTATTATCTTTGCCTGAGTTGTTTTTATCTCTTGACTGGATTATTTTTTTTGGTTTAACTCCTATTATTGACCATTGACCATTTTCTTTACCATCACTGTCTAACCAAGCTAATCCTTGTTCTCCAAACTTTTTGGCTAGATGGTGCGTAATTAATTCTGGATCTATCCATTTAGTTAATATCTTATTTTCTATTTTCATGATCCCCTTTTTTGGATCCATTGTTGATAGGCCTTATCTCTAATTCTGCAGCTATCACACTTTCCACATGGTTTAGAGTTGCCTGAGTAACAACTCCAAGTTTTATCTAAAGGAACATTATTTACAAAAGCTAATTCAATAATTTCTTCTTTATTTAAATCTATTAATGGTGTCCAAAGTTTGATTGGGTTATTTTCCCTACCTCTTTTGTTAGAAAGCTCAGCTAGTTCTTGAAATTTTTTAATATAGTCAGGTCTGCAATCAGGATAACCAGAATAATCTAATGCATTTACTCCTAATCCTATAAAATCTGCATCTATTGCTTCGGCGTAACTTAATGCTACAGAAATGAATATAGTATTTCTCCCAGGAACATATGTATTAGGAATCTTATTATTTTGAATTCCATCTGTTGGAATATTCTTTTGAGGATCAGTTAGAGAAGAGCCTCCCCATAAAGACAAATCAAGCTTAACAATTTTAAATTCTTCGATATCAAAATGTTTTGCGATTATTACTGCAGAATTTAATTCTTTTTTGTGTCGTTGGCCATAGTCAAATGAAAGGCCAAAAATATTGGCTTTAGCTTTTTTAGCTATGCCAGTAACAGTAGAAGAATCAAGTCCTCCTGATAATAAAACTACTATTGATTTATTTTTAAAAGTCATACAGTTTCATTTAATTTTTAAGTATTTGTGAGTTTGAAGGCTCAATTTCCAATCAGGATTATTTTTTACGAAATCAATAGCAAGAGAAAAACCATCCTCATTGTTCCAGCCTGGTTGTAAATAATAAATTTTATCTTCTTTTTTTAAGTTATCTTCGATTTTAGAGAATCGACATTGTTTTAAAATTTCTTTTTTTATTTGGATAGCAAATTCAATATCCTTTTTTTCATTTATTATTATTTTTATTTCATTACAGTTTCTTAAATAATAATTTTTTGGAGGTGAGTGTCTTTTAGGAGACAAAGTAATCCAGTCATAAGTTCCTGATATTGAGTTAACTCCACTTGTTTCAATATGAATTTTCATTGAGTTTTGTTTCCCCCCCACAGTCATTTGTTTTATGGCTTTGCAAAACTTATCTAAGTTATGTTGTAAAGGTTCGCCACCAGTAATAACGCAAAAGGACGCTCCTTTTCCCCTGGCAATTTTTATGTGTTCTATTATTTTTTTAATCGATATAAAGGGGTATTTTTTCTCGTCCCATGAATGTTTTGTATCGCACCATGAACAGCCAACTTTACAACCAGCTAATCTTATAAAAAAAGCACTTTTTCCAGCATGATAGCCTTCACCTTGTAATGAATGAAATTGTTCGACTAAAGGTAAAAAATTTGTCATTTTTTCATTCAAAAAAATAAGGAATATTAATTTGATTGAGTTAATTTTTCTTGAGAGGCTTTTATTAAACCTTTAAATAAAGGATGAGGTTTGCCAGGTCTTGATAAAAACTCGGGATGATATTGACATGCCAAGAAGTAAGGATGCTTTTCTAACTCAATTAATTCTACTAATCTGCCATCTGGAGATGTACCACTAATTTTGTATCCAGAATTTAAAAAACTCTGTTTGTAGTAATTATTAAATTCGTATCTATGACGATGTCTTTCATAAATAACATCTTCATCATACAATTTTTTTCCAGTTGTATTATTTGTCAGTCGACATGGATAAACTCCAAGTCTCATTGTCCCACCTAAATCAACTACATCTTCCTGTTCTGGTAATAAATGTATCACTGGATTTGGAGTTTTTGGGTCTAATTCTGAACTAGATGCATCTGGAAGATTGGCTACATTTCTAGCCCATTCTATAACTGCACATTGCATACCAAGGCACAGGCCTAAAAATGGAATTTTATTTTCTCTTGCGAATGTTATAGCCGAAATTTTTCCATTGACTCCCCTATTTCCAAATCCCCCAGGTACAACAATTGCATCAACGTCATTTAAATAAGTTTCTGCTGAATTTTTTTCTATCATTTCAGCGCTTACCCAATGTAAATCTAAAAAAGCTTTTTGTTCAATGCATGCATGTCTTAAAGCTTCAACAACTGATAAATATGCATCGCCAAGTTCAATATATTTACCTACTAGAGCAACTTTTATGGGAGCTCCAGGATTTCTTAGATTATGAATTAGTTTTTCCCAATTTTTTAAATCACATTCTTTATCTTTTAGGTCTAGATACTTCAGGGTTTCTTTACACAAACCTTCTTCTTTTAGAGAAAGAGGTACAGAATAAATGCTATCTGCATCTAATGCTTCAATTACAGAGTTAATATTGACACCGCAAAATCCACTAAGCTTTTTTTTCAGACTTTCATTTATTGCTTTATCACTTCTACATACAAGTAAATCCGGTTGAATTCCTATTGATCTGAGTTCTTTAACTGAATGTTGTGTCGGTTTAGTTTTTATTTCGCCAGAGGTTTTGATGTAAGGAAGTAAAGTTACGTGAATGTATGCAACATCATTTCTATTAACATCATTTTTAAATTCTCTTATCGCTTCCAAAAAGGGTAAAGATTCAATATCGCCAACTGTCCCACCAATCTCAGTAATAATAATATCTGCATTGCTGTTGGCAGCCACTCTATGAATTCTCTCTCTTATTTCTCCAGTTATGTGAGGTATTACTTGCACAGTGCCACCGTTATAACTGCCTCTTCTTTCTTTATTAATTACTGCTTGATAAATAGATCCTGTAGTAACACTATTTAATCGAGTCATAGCAGTATCGGTGAATCTCTCATAGTGCCCTAAATCCAGGTCTGTTTCAGCTCCATCTTCGGTTACAAAAACTTCTCCATGCTGGAAAGGACTCATAGTGCCGGGATCAACATTTAGATATGGATCTAGTTTTAGTATTGAAACGCTGTATCCTCTAGACTTTAATAATCTCCCTAAGCTTGCAGCAACAATTCCTTTACCAATGCTAGAAACTACACCTCCAGTAACAAAAACAAATTTTGACATTAAATATTTTTAATTAAGCACAGACTTCTTATATTTTATTGAAACAAAAAACTTTTAGAACATCTATATATATTCTTATTCATCAATTGTTATTTCAATATCTAATTCTTTTAATTGTGATTCGGAGACATTTGAAGGTGCATTTGTGAGAAGACATTTCGCTTGTTGATTTTTTGGAAAAGCAATGGTTTCTCTGATTGAATCTGCACCTATGATCAGCATAGTAATACGATCTAAGCCAAACGCTATTCCTCCATGAGGAGGAGCACCCATTTCTAAGGCTTCTATTAAAAATCCAAATTTTTCATCAATTTCTTTATTCGTAAGTCCCACCGTCTTAAGAACTTCTTGTTGCAATTTCGCTTCATGAATGCGTAAAGAGCCACCTCCTAATTCCAATCCATTAAGAACTAGGTCATAAGCATTGGCTATAGAATTTTCTATTTCTTGTTTCAAGTTTTCAGAATCTTTAGATTTTACGTTTTTAGGAGAACAAAAAGGATGATGCAAGGCTACATATCTATTTTCCTCTTCATTTCTTTCAAACATTGGGAAATCAGTTACCCACAAGAAGTTCCATTTACTTTTATCTACCAGATTTAAGTCTTTTGCGATGTATTGTCTAACTCTATCTAATGACTGGTTGACAATTTGTTTATCTCCAGCTCCTAAGAGGATTAAGTCTCCATCTTGCGCTTCTGTGATTTTTAAAATATCAGCTATATTCTCTTCATTTAGATTATTTTTAATTGCCCCAATAGTCTCAAGCTCATCTCCTCTTACCCTTATAAAGGCCAACCCACCAGCTCCTGCATCTTGTGCTACTTGAAAAATATCTCCTCCTGGCTTAATTCTGACGTTGCTAATACTTGAATTACCTCCTTTGACTGTTATAGATTTTATGGCACCTCCAGACTTGATTGCTTTGGTGAAAATATTAAACCCAATATCACCTAATACTTTTCCTAAATCTTTTAATAACATTTGATATCTAGTATCTGGTCTATCAGTTCCATAATTATCCATTGCTGATTGCCATGACATTCTTGGAAAAGCATTATCAAAATTAATATTTAATACTTCTTTCCATATTTTTTTTATGAGCCTTTCATTAAAAGAAATTATTTCTTCTTCACTAATAAAACTCATCTCTATATCTAATTGAGTAAACTCTGGCTGTCTATCTGCTCTAAGGTCTTCATCACGGAAACATTTTGCAATTTGATAGTACTTGTCCAGGCCTCCTACCATTAACAACTGTTTAAAAAGTTGTGGTGATTGAGGTAGAGCAAAAAATTCCCCATTAGATAGACGTGCAGGAACAAGAAAATCACGCGCGCCTTCAGGTGTCGATTTTGTAAGTAATGGAGTTTCTACTTCTGTAAATCCAAAATTATCAAGATATTCTCGAGCCACTTTGATGATTTTATGTCTCGTTTTTAAATTTTCTAGTAATTTGCCTCTTCTTAAATCTAAATATCTATACTTTAATCTAAGTTCTTCTTTAGTATTTTCATAATCATGTATAGACACAGGAAAAGGTAAGTTTTTATGAATTTGGTTGAGAATTTGTAAATCTTTAACCTTAAGTTCTAACTCTCCAGTACTTAAATTTTTATTTATTGAATCTTTAGGTCTTTCATTAATAATTCCGCTAACCATTATTACAGTCTCATTTCTTAGTGTTTCTGCTTGTTTAAATAGATTCTCTCCATCATCAGGGTTAATTGTTATTTGTAAGAATCCACTATGGTCTCTTAAATCAATAAAGATTACACCGCCATGATCTCTTCTTCGATCTACCCATCCGCATAGATTAACTAATTTGCCAATGTCAGTATTATTGAGTTCTTCACAAATTTTGTTTCTCATCTAGAAATGATTTATTTATCAATAACTAATAATAATTCTTTAAGGGTAAATTTAGTTAATTATTTTTTTTATAAAAGACTCTTTTTGTTATGAAACCTTTGTATTTTTTACCTCTTATTAATATTTGAACTTCATTATTTAAAAAGGCATGCGAAGTATTGATATAAGCAAAAGCTATAGCTTGTTGTTTAGTAGGAGACCAACTGCCGCTAGTGATAGTTCCAATATTCTCTGCATCTTTAAATACTTCGCACCCTTTTCTTCCTATAGCTTTACCTTCTATAGAGAGACCAACTAACTTTTTTGGAACACCTAATCTTGACTGCTCTTCAAGAAAACTTCTTCCGAAGAATTCATGATTATTCTCTAAATGTACCAGCCAACCTAAACCTGCTTCATATGGAGAAGTTTCTTCATTTATGTCTTGACCATAAAGATGCATGCCTGCTTCAAGTCTTAGAGTATCTCTAGCTCCTAAACCACAAGGCGAAATATTTTTGGAAATCAAGAAATCCCATAGATTAATTGCTGCTTTTTTAGATAAAAGTATTTCTAAACCGTTTTCCCCTGTATATCCTGTTTTGGAAAAGAAGATTTTTTCTTTAGGTGAAACATGTTCAAAAATTTTATATTCACATCCAAAGTTAGGGATATATGAGATCGATGATTCAATCCATTCTTCAAAGAAATTAAAAGAATTTTTCCCCTGTAATGCTAAAAGTACCTTATCTTTTTTAAAGTTTGTTATTGAAATTTCATCTGCATTTAAATTGTTTTTAATCCACCGAAAGTCCACATCGTATCTGCTTGCATTAACTATTAATAGTATTTCTGAAATATAATCTTCTTGTATACCTAGGTCATAAATTATTAAGTCATCTATTATTCCTCCTTTTTCATTGAGCATGACTGTATAAAGCCCTTGACCTTGAGAAAAGGAGTATAAATTAGAAGGAAAAAATTGTTGAATGTAGTCTTTAGGATTAATTCCCTTAATAGAAATTACACCCATGTGGGAAATATCAAAAAATCCTGCAGAATATCTTACTGATTCATGTTCTTTGATTAATCCTGAAAATGATATTGGCATTTCCCAACCTGCAAAATTCACTAATTTTGCATTTGAATCAACATATTTTGAATACAGTGGACTTTTAAGCAAATCCATGGAATATTTTTATTAATTTAGTATTTTTATACTTTAGTTTAGAAATTTTTTATTGCATATTTTCTAAGGATAAAATTAAGCTTCTAAGTACTTTGGCGGCAACTATGCTACTTACTCCACTCTTATCAATTTCCGGAGATAACTCCACAATATCTGAAGCCACAATTCTAAAGTCTTTTAACGTGTTAAGGATCTCTTCAAAATCATTCCAAAAAAATCCTCCTGGTTCTGGAGTTCCAGTTCCTGCTAATAAACTGGGATCAAACCAATCTAAATCTATTGTTAAATAGATCGGAGAATTAGAGTATGGTAAAAGAGCTTTTTTAAATTCTTGTGTATTTCCACCTGGCAAAAAGTTTACTAATTGATTTTTGTTATGCATAAATTGAAATTCTTCTTTTGTTCCACTTCTTATTCCTACCTGTAAAATCTTCTTTTCAGGTAAGACCTCCAAGCATCTTTTCATTGCACAAGCATGACTATGTTTATTTCCTATATATGATTCTCTTAAATCTGCATGCGCATCCAGTTGAATCAATATCAAATCTGGATATTTTTTTACTAATGCTTCAATAGCTCCTCTAGTAATAGAGTGCTCGCCACCAAGCATAACAGGACTAAGGCTTTTACTAATTAAATAATTTGTTGCTGATTTCACTGATTCAATAACCGATTTTGAGTCGTTTTTATCGATTAGTATTGAACCAAAATCAACATACATAACATCCTTTAGGTCTTTATCTAGTTTTGGACAATATGTTTCTAAACAAGTACTGACTTGCCTTATCGCTTCTGGACCAAATCTAGCTCCCGGTTTAAACGAACATGTCCCATCATAATTGACTCCAAATATACCAATTGAGCAATTATCAGGATTTCTTTTTGCTCCCATAAAAATTGCATTTTCGTTATCAAATAAACTTTTTATCATTTTAAGAATTCAGTTCTTTTACAATTTTATTTGGCATCATTTTGAATGCTGCATTTTGAAAATTTAAATTCCAAATTTCGCACCCTTTTTCTATTTCCTTTGTTTCTCTGCAATTTGGATGTGATAAATATAGTTCTTCTTTAGAAGCAAATGTCCAACTCCAAATACCGCTTGGATATATAGGCACAAAGGAATACATTGTTTCAGAGACTTTAAATATCTTTTTTAGAGTTTTCAAAATACTTATATGAATAGTTTTGAAGGATTCAGGCGATTCACTTTGTGTGGCTAATATACCCTTCGTTTTAAGTATTCTTTTACATTCTTTATAAAAAGAATCTGAAAATAATACATTTGAAAATTCTGAGGGATCAGAACAATCTATAAATATGACGTCGTAAAAATTATCTCTTTTATTTTCTACCCATTTAACACCATCATCAATATGTATCTTTAATCTTTTGTCATTCCAAGCTTCACCTCCAATTTCCTTTAAAAATTTTTTAGATACTTTGATTACTTCCTCATCAATTTCTACTAAATCAATTCTCGCTATTTTATTGTATTTAACACATTCTCTCGCAGTACCACCATCACCACCACCAATAATTAGTACATTAGATTTTTCGTGAATTCTACTTAAGGCTGGATGAACAAGACATTCATGATAATATTTTTCGTCTTTTAATGATGTCATCCAACAACCATCTAGCATTAAAGCTTTACCATAATAATCATTTTGTATAACAATAATTTCTTGATATTTTGAGGTTTTTCTAATTAATAATTTCCCATTTAGGCCAAATCTTGAACCCTTATGATATTCGTCTATCCATGTTATATCTGTCATTTGCTTTTTAAGAATTGTTTTTCATAAGTTTTTTCTTAGCAATTTGCCAAAGCCGCTGAAAATCTTTAGGAGTTTGTTTTTTAATATTATCTCCTGCATGATGTTCAATGATTGAAAATCTGTCTAAAAATTTTTTATTAGTTTTTTGAAGAGCTGAATTAGGATTTATTTTTAAAAAATTTGAAAGATTTATCAGAGTAAAGTAAACATCTCCAAATTCATCTTTAATATTTGATTCCTTTTTGCTTTTAATTGCCTCTTTTAATTCCTTTATCTCTTCTTCTAACTTTTCAAAAATCTGATTAGTACTTTCCCATTTAAAACCATATTCTTTCACAACGTTTGTGATTCTATCGGTACCAACTAATGGCGGTAAATTTTTTATTTTTAAATTTAAATTTCTACTAATTGATGATCCCTTATGAGGAGCTTTTTTTTCTAAATTTTTAATATCTTCCCAAAGCTGTTGTGATTTTTCTAAAGATACTTTTTCTTTTTTCTTAAAAATATATGGATGTCTATTAATAATTTTCTTATTTAGATTTTTTATTACATCATTTAGTTCAAATTCTTTTTCTTCGTAACCAATTTCAGTATGAAGCATTATTTGTAATAAGAGATCTCCTAACTCTTCACAAATGTTATCCGCATTTTTTTCATATATCGCATCTGTAAATTCACTACTTTCTTCATGTAAAAATGGGATCAACGATATATGAGACTGTATTTTCTGCCATGGGCAGCCCCAAGTTTTATCTTTTAGTGATTTAACGTTAGATATTAAATTTTTGAAACTCTCTAAAGTCTCTAAATCGGAATCGTTTTGAGATTCATATTTATTGTTTGAGGACATAGAATATATTTTATTAATTCAATTTTGCCTCAATCATGAAATATTTAAATACTTAGTATAAAATTTTCAACTTCATCTATTAGAATGGTTTATTATAAGGGCGATTAGCTCAGCGGTAGAGCGCCTGCCTTACAAGCAGGATGTCCCTGGTTCGAACCCTGGATCGCCCATTTATTATTTTTTTATGACTGAGATCGTAAATCTTTCAATCAGTCAAAGCGCAGCTTCAGAACTTTCTAGGCAAGCTTCTTTTGGAGGGTCTCCAGGAGAAATGTCTATTGATTTGATTGAGGATAAGAATTGTGCCGAAGGATGGATGCATATTAAATTAAGTCCTGG
>Ga0208749_1000188_pt1 | contig 15599 bp, 30 predicted proteins | sample Knorr_S15_td_DCM_FD_185601 | JGI IMG/M metagenome (GOLD analysis project Ga0208749, IMG submission 185601) | Marine microbial communities from Southern Atlantic Ocean transect - Knorr_S15_td_DCM_ad_63m_LV_B (SPAdes) (version 2) | ecosystem: Environmental > Aquatic > Marine > Oceanic | place... | reverse complement strand
AGTGTCATCTTTTCCATCTGCTAATTGGATTGATTCCATCAGTGCCAAATATATAGCACGATCACGACACCACTTTTCTGTAGTTGTAACCAACCATTCATACTCTGATGGTTCATCATCAAGGATTGATATTAGTTTAGTAACATCTTTATATGATGAATCGTTTATATCTGATCTTTTCTCTGCTTCGATGCATAGTATTTCTTTTGTAGCAGGTTTATTATATTGCTCTACAAAACTAAAGATTTCCTCAAACACAATCTTCTGAGTAAGATCTTCAAAGTAATCTGCCTTGATAAAAGGAATTACTTTACGAACATACTCTTCATTGTGAAGAAGATTTTTTAAAATTAATAACTCTACATTATCCATGAGGCACATCAAAAACAAAAGTTATCCTAGTTTCATTACCAAGATTCACGGTACCGTGAGGCATCTTATTATTAAACCATAGTAGTGTTCCAGCGTCAACAATTATGTCTTCATTTCCAACAATATATTTGTATTGACCCTGTATGGATAAATGATATCTATCTTTATCAAGATAGTAAGTTCCTTCATCTATATGTGCTCCAACTATTTCACCTGCAGGTAGTGCAAGGAATCCACAACGACGATAGTTAGGATAATTTTTATTTAAAAACTTCCGTATTTCAGAGTGTTTTTTATATGCAGGAGTCTTTGTGCATATTTCAGTATTACCAACTTCTTCACCAGGTGTTGTAATTCCACCCATCACCAGTTGAAGAACATCAACCGATGTAATATATTCGTGAGGATCTTTTAATTTTACATCCTTTAGTTTCTGTTGTGATCCCCAATCCTCTGGATATTTTTCTAATTGTTTTTTTATCTTAGATACATTAATTCCTGTTTTTAATATCTTTATATTCTTCATGAACCATAACTAAATTCTTTCTGTGCTATCTCATCTAATGCTTGCATTACTTCTGGTGTAAAGTATTCCTCTGGATTAGCAAGTATCTGTTTACCATATACTTTCTTACCATTGATTTCATACCTACCTGCAACATTCTTCCATATGCCACCTATCTCTCCAAGTTCTAAAAGACCATAATATCTATCAAGACCTCTATCATCATAATAGAGTCGAACTTGAACTTCTTTATTCTCTTTACTTAAACGCGATTTATGAGTCTTTGCTTTGATAATGTTTCCAATGACTTCCTTACCATCCTTCTCTTTTTTACGGCTGAGATAAATGATCGTGCTTGCTGCGTACTTGAGGCCGCTACCGCCTCCCATTTCTTTAGTAGGGATGTAAGATCCAATGACATCGTATGTATGATTTGTGACTATGAGTGGAATGTTTGCTTGACCAAGTTTCAATGTGAGCATCCTAAATGCACCCTTGACTAATTGTGATTTAGTCATGTCACGAACTTGTTTGTCGTCTAGTGCATCTCTAATCTCTTTCTCGGTAGAAAGCATTCCTAAAGAGTCTAGCACAAACATACATGGTTTGCGATCTTCTGTGTTGGTCTTTAAATATATATCAACTGCTTTAAGTGCTTTAGTTCTAAACTCTTCAATCGTTACTACATTGACAACTACAAGACGATCTAAGTCAATTCCACGACTTGATAATAAAGACTTATTGACAGCGGCTTCAGTATCAAAATATAAGCAATACCCATTAGGATTAGAATCCAAGAAGTTCTTGACAACTGCAAGTGAGAAAAAAGTCTTTCCAGTAGAGCTCTCACCAGCAATGGCGGTAATTTTATTATTAGATACCCCGCCAAATATAGACCCTGATATAAGGCCGTTAAAAATGTACGAACCTGTGTCAACATAAGTTTCAGTCTCGTCAATATCGGATGCGAGTTGGGTGAAGTCATTTCCTATTTCTTTTACTATTTCTTTCAGAAAATCCATAATTACTTTTGTATCTTGTGATATACTTCAACGTAAGATTCACACTTAGGGCAGTGTAAGTTAGTTAATATATCATACTCCATATCTTCAAATTCGTCAAGATCATGATCCCCACCCCAGATGAGTTCAGTGCCACAGTGCCAACAATTCATTATTCAAAAGGTAAATGTGGTCTAGGAAATTTAATTCTAAACCGTTTAAGAAATCTATCAAGAGCAAAGTCTCCTCCACCATAACAGAGAACACAGAATGCTCCCCCAAAGTATAGCACAAGAAGTTCTAATAGGTAAATATTGAAACCTGCTGTAACAATCGCATGATAGATCGCAACTGTTATAGTTCCTATAATTGCAAGTGCACCTAGTCTTGTGAACAATCCTACTATCAATAACCAACTACCATAGATCTCTGAATAGGCAGCTATGTAAGAAGATAATATTGGAAATGGTAATCCAATGGGTCTTACAAATGCATCTGCAAAGTTTTCTATGTCTGCTAACTTTTCATATCCATGATGTATTAGCATTGTTCCTATTGATAATCTGAGAATCAATAGACCAAATGACTTGATCATATTCCTAATAATTTTCGTTGTCGGTCAAAGTAACCTTTAAGTATCCAAGAACTACTATTCTTTTTGTCATCTCCACCTATACCAAATTCAAACTGAACTCTTGAGTTGTTACCATATTTAATAATTTCTGGTGTATTAGATTTACCTCTATCACCACCATTACAAAAGATAACTGTATCTGCTATCTCTAAACATTTAGCAATAGCACCACATGCAGATCCTTCATCATCATCAGGAACAGTAATGACAGCATCTACCATTGTCAAATGACTAATAATTTCTGCTCTCTCTTTCCATGATTGAAAATATTGACCTTTCTTATTGGTCAACCATTCTTCAGTGTTAAGACCTACAACTAAAAAATCAGAGAAATCCTTTGCTCTAGAAAAATATGATATATGGCCACTATGAATTGGATCAAATCCACCAGTAACAAGACTCACCTTTTTATAAAACATTATATCACCATACCATGAGATTCGCGAAGTATCTTTTTATATGGGCCACCAGGATTCTCATCTATGGTTTCTTTGACTAATTTAAGTTTTTGATACAACGCAGTATCTCCACCAAGAGTTAGTGCTTTAACTATTGTGCCAAGTTCTTCGTTGTTGATAGGTAAATCCATTTAGATAAAAAACGATTCTAAGTTTGCAGTTTTTTCCACACTCCAATCAATAGCATCAAGTATTGCTTTGAGTGGTTCTAAGAATGCTTTATCAAATTGTAAATCATAATCTATATACTTGTCAAGATTTAATTCTGTAGGAAAATCTTGTATGAACGAAATAATATTCTCATGAATAATATTTGGTTTTTTAAGATAACAGAACTTGATCTTCTCACCATTTTGGATGAGTGAGTATTTATGATCCAACTTTTGTTTCTTCACATAGTGATTAAACAACAAAGCACCCCGTATATGTATAGGAGTTCCTTTTGCATAGATTGTGGATGATGCTCTATACTTTACAACATCTGATGCTGTTCGAGGAAATGCAATCTCCTCTGGAGGTAATGTTCTAAACTTTACTCTTGAATCTTCAATGAACTTTTGAACATCATCTTCTGTTCCATTCATCATTATCTTTAATGCATCCTTAATCATTGCTCTACATGGTGCAGGAGTTGATGACTTAACTGCCTCAATACCCATCATCTTCAGTTTAGGTTCATCATAACGAACACCTTCACTATCCCATACATTTAAGATATATCTTTTCTTTGCCGTCCATATGCCACGATCTGCAATATTCTCACGTTTCATTACCATCTTATTATCATAAGCATTTACATACTTCGCCAACGTTTCATAAGAACTTTCAATATACTTTTCAAATTCCACTTCACAGACCTGATTAAGGAACGACACAATGCCTTCAGTAGTTTTCTCTCTCCCCTTGTATACAGTCTCAACCAAATCACCCAGATTAAGGTAGATGGAATCAGTATCTGAAGCAATAACATAATCTTTATCCTCCGTTTTTAGTATTTTGTTTAGATAATCATTCATTTTGTTTTCTATCCAACGGATAGAAACTTGACCAGATAGTGTAATAGCTTCTGCGTTGGCAAGTTTGTAATAGCGAAAATATTGATTACCAATAGCACCATAAGCACTATTAAGGGAAATCTTTTTTGCCATCTGGATATTATTACATCTGGCAATCTCTTTCTCAAGTGCAATAGTTGGAGTTTTTTCATACTGCTTCTTTGCCTCAATCATTTTCTTCTTGAAGATCACACGATCCCCATACATCTTATCCATAAGTTCTGGTAAAAACCCACGAACATCTTTACGATACTGTGCACCATTAGCACAAGTAGCATAGTCTTTACTAATATCTATCTCTTGATTAAGTATCTTATCAACATTTGCTGTTGGGTGTTTCTTTTCAATAAGTGTCTCTGGAGAAATATTATATTGCATAATAAGATGAGGGTATAGAGAGTTAAGGTCAAAATTAACTACCCAATCATACTTACCAGGTATTGGTTCTTTTACATATGCACCTGCATACTTGTCATTCTTACTTGATCTATTCTTTGGTGGAATTACAATGTTACGTTTCTTGAGGTAATTGTAGATAATAGTATCCCACATTCTTACCTGATAAAACACATCGTTGTAATTAACCTTAGCTTCATATGCCATGGTAAGAGCGAGTTCAATCAACTTCATCTTACTCTCTAGACGATCAACAAGTTCAACGTCAATGATGTTATATTCTATAAACTTCTGCCATCCATTTGTATAAAAATCTTTAAAGGTGTCAAACTCTGAGTGATCAAGTTTCTGTTGACCAAGTTCTACCTTTGCAATATAATCCAATCGATATGATTCTTGTGCCTTATATGTAAACTTCTTGTATAGATCTAAGTAATCAAGTTGAGTAACACCACCAATATCAAAGGTAGTATGTTTTCTTCCCATGATATGAACTTCACCTTCAGAGACAAGACCCCAAGGTGACATACGTTTCATTGTTTTTTCACCAAGAACTCTCTCTAATCTCTTGCAGATATAAGGTATATCAAAGAATTGTATGTTCCATCCAGTCATCACATCTGGAACATCATCCATCCAATAATTTATAAACGATCTAAGAAGTTCTTCCTCAGTGTGACAACAGTAGTAAGTAACATTGTCTTGTTTGTTGTTAAAAGGTTTAACTCCCCAAGTAATGATTGACTTAGTTGTATAGTCTTGGATTGTGATTGCCAGAATCTCTTCGATGCACGATTCAACATCAGGGAACCCTTGCTCAGACGTAGTTTCAATATCCAAAGTAACAAGTTTAATCTGACTGATATCAAACTTAACTTCATCTTCTGGATATTTGTCTGATATGTATTGGTAAACATATCGGTCATTTCCATATATTTCAAATCCTTCAACATCTTCATATTTTTTATAGAACTCTCTACAGTCTTTAACTGTTCCAGGTTTAATTGCACCGACATACTCCCCGCTTAACGTTTTATATTTAGTATTCTTTTTAGACTTGACAAATAATGTTGGAAAGAACTCATCTTTCTGTGTGTATCTTCTTCCGTTCTCAACACCACGAACCAGAAACTGGTTGCCGATCATTTGAACGTTAGTGTAGAACTTCATTTAATAAGGTTTTCGTATTTCTCAAGTAAAGTTGGTTTTGGATCTAGGATAGTTAATATCTTATCCGATGATATCATAAATTCATTTTGATTTGTGCAATCAACTAACCATGGTGATAAAGTATCTTGTTCACCAATAAGATATGGTTCTATCATTTTACAATTAGGATCTCCTATGTCAACAGGAGCAACTTCTTCAATCTGTGTTACTAGTCTCAGATTGTTCATCAGAATCAGTAGTTTGATCGGTTTCTTTTCCATCGTCTAATACTTGTTTTTGATACATTTCTTGAATTGATTCTACAGGTGTTACCATAGTAACAACCCAGTCTGTGCTGAGAGGAATCATTTTCTCTCGTGCAAAGGGCATCCATGGGTGCATTCTAACAGAGACATCATTATTTGTCTCCTTTGCCTGTAGTTTTACAACACATGGTTTAGTAAGAAAATAACCCATCACTTGATTTTCTGATGACATCATCTCTTGAATATCAGCGATAACGTCTTCTCCAGATTTTAAAACCAAGACTTTGATTGTCATAATATAATCATACCTCCTATTAGTATAGCAAAGAAAAAGCACCCTGTCAAAGGGTGCTGATCCATCTCGAACTAATTGTATTTATAGGTAGTCTTTACGAGCATGATGCTCTGGAACTATTTTTCCTAGATCTACAGTAAGAAGACCATCTTCAAATGTAACTTTTGTGATTTCTACATCTTCAGTAAGTTGCCATTCTCTGTTGAATGATCTTTGAGCCATGCCACGATGAACATACTCAGTTTCTTTCTTCTCTTCCTTCTTACCTTCCACAACTAGTTTGCCGTGTTCGGTATAAACTTTAACTTCTTTCTTGTTAAATCCTGCTAGTGCAATCTCTAAACTTGATTCATGATTGCTGTGTTGCACAATATTATATGGTGGATAAGTTTGTGCTGTTGTTTGCCAGAACTGATCGATATACTGATCTAGCCCTATGCTATTTTTTGTGATCTTGTCAAATAGTTCTGCAAGATCGTTTGCACGATATCTTTGAATAGACATAAGTTTCTCCTTTAAAAGCGAGTGTAAATTGTGTGACCCTTTCGGCATCACACTACTAATTATACCATAAACTCAGAAAGTCGTGTTCGGGTATCCTCCCAGTTTTTTACATGATGCGGATAACCGCCCATGTCTTTTAGTGCTTTCGCTAAAGGATAATCATTTTGACCTTCCAACATCATGTCTCCAAAGAAATGTATCTCATCTTCTAGATTAAAATCTACAAGCATTTGACTCTTATCACTATCAGATATATCAAGGCCAGTTTCACCACCTATCTGAATATTCAAATCAGGAAACTCACTTTTAATTCTATCTGACATTAATATTCTTTCAGTAGTATTGATATCCCACTTCACATACTCCTTTCTATGTTTCATACTATCATCACCTCTTCCAAGAATACTAAAGTTTATTCCACCAGGTCTGTGCTCAATATGATTACCTGTCTTATGTGGGAACGTGCTGTAGTCTAATTCATCACTAAGAAAATTAATTAAACCTCTTGTTGGTTTCCATTGTGATCTATAAACATTTTTATCTTTGACATATACATCTGAACCAGAGCAATTGTATACTCTCTGAGATCGATTGTAGATATCAAGGCCTACCTGCTCTATTGTCTTTGCTCTATCACTACCAGTAATAAGATATACGTCATACTTGCAACAGAATTTAATCATGTATGCCTCAAATGACAAATCAATTTGTTGACGACTATCTGTTAGAGTGCCGTCAACATCAAAGATAAATTTTTTCACTTACTCAGATTCTGTAGTTTTGTTTTTCTTTCCGATGTTATACTTTTGTTCTAGAATCCAGTCTCCTTTATCCTTATAGGAAAGCACTTTGATTTGATTCAATGGTGCAATGTCAGTCACTGATCCCTCTTGAACAATAGTAATCAATCCCCAGTCTGCTAAAAGACGAGTGATACGATTTCTACGTTGAACATCGTTTATAGTAAGGTTAGCATGTTTTCCATCAAGTGCAAACAACTCCTTGAAGTGCACAATAAAATACTTACCTTGTTTATGTAATATGTGGCAACTTTGATATAACTTCTTTTCTTTTCTGGATGCTACTCCAATTCTTGTGAGAGTTTCTCTTACCTTTAAAAAATCATCTGGTTCATTTAAGACCACCTCTAGCATCTGATCTTGAGACCAATCTACAGTAGGTTCAACCGTCATAGTCATTTTCTTCCTCCAATGTCAAGTCGTTGTTTAATAAAATTAATTTGTTCAGGGGTTAATATCTTCAAAGCATTAGATGCTTTTTCGTTACTATAGCCATAGTATTGTTTGACGATTTCAAGATCCGTGACTTTATCCTTACGGAGCCAGGGAGAAAATCTTCTCTTTTTCCTAAGTGTATTTAGATAAAATGAATATTGGAGGTCTTTATCTAAGTTAGGAAACTTATTCATCTCATTGGCAAACATAATACAATCAAGATGGCCAGAGAGACAACGGTTGACTATGTATGGAGGATATTTACTGATAGCATCAGGGTTTTCTTCTATCAGATTCTGCTTTGTAAAGTTGATAGAGTTCAACCAATCTTTGAGTTCAGTCATACCATATACCTCCTCCAAGGGTCATGACAAGGAGTTTGACATAATGCTTCATTCCAAGGATTAAGGAGTATAGAGATCCTCTCACCAGTGAATGGTTCAACATTATGATAAACATCTGGGCCAAAAAATACCATTCGATTTGTCTTTGGTAAAACAATAGTTCCATTCTCAAAACATAGTCTACCATCTTTTACATTATCCGCAACATAAGGGTAATAACATGTAGTGCATATCGGATACTTTAATTCACCTGTGGTCATCTCTAGTCTATCATCATGATCACGATGCCAATCACGAGGTCTGGTGCTCATACGAATCCAAGTTTCATATCCTATTGCAGATGATAGATCAAAATAATTTTTTGCAATATCTAATAGATGCATTAAATATTTTCTACCTCTATGTTCCTCATCCCAAGCAAACCAGAAAACATCAAGATCATCAATTCTTTTTTTCCAATCACCATTTAGTTCTCTAATTAACTTCAAAAATTCACTATGTTCATCCTCTGGAAAAACTTGATCCAGAACATAAACATCAAATTCTTTATTACGAGGATTCTCTAGCATCATTCATATATGAGGGAGGTATGTGGTGATCATTCCAATGTCTAATGTTACCACCTACAATAAAACAGTTTGTAATTATTAGTTGTAAAAATATGAAGGTTCTGATCATGGCAACGAAGTCTGCTTCTTTATCATTCTTCCCAGATTTGTCTCCTAATGCCTTTGCCCAGATTCTCCAGATTTTCTTCATGAAAGTAATTCGATTCGCTTATCAATGTAGGCTTTTGCCTTCTTTAAATCGGTCAACTCATCTTCTTTATGACCTGCACGACACACATATTTTATCACATTACCTGAGAAAAAGTCTAGCTCTTGATCAGCAATGAAATCCCATACTTGTATCTTGCCTCTTTGATAGTGTTTTGGTGAAATTTGATTCATCGTATAATTTGAATGTTGTCATCTTGAGACCAGAGTTCGACTTTATCTCTGAATCTACCATCTCTTTTCAGAGTTTCATATCTCTTGGTTGCTTTTCGCTTCCACCAAGAGATGATGTTATCCAAATAAAATTTATCCCAATTTTGGCCACGAACTAATTTATCTTGATCACCACGAATAACTTCACGAACATTACCATAACCATAATCAGATATATAAAATCTTTTCTTTTGTGTAAGACCAAATGCCATTTCAATTACAGAATTAAAATGTTGTAGTTTATCTTGATCTTTCAATGACTTCTTAATACTTGCGATCATTTTAGATTGTCTCTTCATCTTTTTAGAAGATGCCTTGTTATCTGTCAAAGGTGTATTGTTATTAAGCAAAGTAAAATGATCATGTAGTTTATGAAAAACTCTATCATGTAGTAAAGGTAGAAACTTACTTTCTGTTAATCCTTTGTATCTAAAGAATGGTTTTAATCCATCATACTGTGATGCTGATGTAGTAGAACCATATAGAGATGTAGTTTCAAATAATGCAATATCTTTTTCAAATACTTTATTCAGTGTCTCTCTTGCAAAGTGTGATACACAAAGAAGTGCAAGTAACTTACCACCAAGAAAATTATAACCAAAAGGTTGTGATGGAACAATCACAAATCCCATCGCTGTATGACGATTCAATAAAGAGAGATTTGCAGGTTGACCCAACCATAAGTTTCTTGGCTTTGAGTTGATAGTAGGAGATCCAAAACGTATGAATCCTACAATCTTTTGTGTTCTCTTTTCATATACCATCCAACGTAATTCTCTACCAGGTATATTGCTTTCATTATTATGTGATGAAACTGCTGCTAGTAAATTCTTATAGTGATCTTGAGGTAATGAATTTGGAAAACGATCTCCAACAAATCTCACTTCAAAATCCATTTCCTCTGGTGATATATCTTCATTAAAAAACTCATCCTCATGAGACATCAGAGGATTTGTTTTGGGAACAAGTTCCCTTTTAACAAAACGAAGATAATCTTCTATAGAAGTAAAGTTGCCAAAGTAATTAATAAATTCATCGGCAGCCCATGTAGCATCTTCTTCACTTATCAGCATCTATTTCTTTCCAAATGATATAGTCATCAGGATCAAGATCCTCTAGATATACGACTCCATCACCATAATCTTGTCTCCAGTCTCCTGTTGGAGGTGGAACTATTGGTGAATATCTGCCTTTAGGTCTAGCGTTTTCAATCAATGCTTCAACTGCTGTATCAAGCCATTTGTCTAGAGATCTTGCCATAGCACGATATCCAGATCCAACATAGACTTGACCTGCTACAACTGCTATAGTCGCTGCACCCCAGAAAGAATAATACCATCTGGATTTCATTTGTGCTCTAATCTTTTCACGTTTACTCATAAGTTTGTTAGTCATCATGATCCTCCCATGGATCTAATAGATCTTTGTTAGCAAAGAATCCTTTGTATATACCATACCCTGCTAAAAGTATAGTAACCACTGCTATAGATATACCAAAGGTGTAATCTGGATTAAAAGTAAAGTGTGGTATGAGTGTTTCATTACACTTTGCTATTTTATCGGGATCACTCCATGTGCCAGGTAAGGTATATATTGGTGGGCAAGCAGAAAAAATCATTTAAAATTCTCCATAAGAATAAGAGCAACCATAACTCCAGAACCTAGGCCTGATAATAGCAGAAAAATGCCAATAAATCCAAATATATTCATATAAATTGGCATTCCACCATAATCTCAGTTAGTGCTGCTAATAGATTTATCTCCTGATCGGCTACAAATGCTATTTGGAATTGATATTTCGCAATAATTAAAACAGCAGCAGGTATACTAGGTTTTTCAAGAGAATCATATAAGGAATCATAAACTTTACGAAGTAACACATCACTATCATTATCTAAGTTATCAACCACCCACTTACGAACCTCTGGAAAGTTTTTATCTTTAAGATTCCTGATCAAATCATTTACAGATACGTCAGAGAAAGTTGCAAGGATACCAGAATCAATCTTACCACTCACAGAATATCTTTGACATTCATTAAGAACTCTTCTCCAATCAGGAAAATGTTTATTAATAATCTCTGCTAAAACTGGAGGATCATATGGTATTTTTTCTAAGTCTAAAACTTGTTGTAATCTTTTAAAAAATAATCCTGCTATCTTTACTTTTTCTTTACCCTTAATAGAAAACTCAACAACACTGCAGCGTGAATGTAACGGGTCAATAATTTTGTTCTTATAGTTGCAAGTGAAGATGAATCTACAGTTGCTTGAGAACTCCTCAATAGACGCTCTGAGAAGGAGTTGTACGTCGGCAGTGGTATTGTCTGCTTCGTCAATGATGATGACTTTATGTTTTTTGTCGCTCGTAAGAGAGACTGTAGATGCGAAGTTCTTTGCGTTGTTCCGAACAGTGTCGAGAAACCTGCCTTCATCCGATCCATTAATGACATAGTAATCAACTCCTAGTTCTTTACATAATGCTTTTGCCACCGTAGTCTTTCCAATACCAGGTGGGCCTGATAGCAACATGTTTGGTATCTCACCTCGATCTACAAAATCTTGAAATGTTTTCTTGATATGATCGGGGAGTATACACTCATCAATTGTTTGGGGTCTGTATTTCTCAACCCATATAAAGTCACTCATTAATTAGTAATGTCGTATTCAATTTCTATGACCTTGCTCATTCTACCAGTAGAATCTGCTCTAGTCAATCTAGTCATATTACCACCCAATTGTTTTGTAATACCTTCTAGTTCATCTAGAAGTTCTTGTTCCAACACTTGAATGGGATCATGATGTCTATCTACTTTCATTCTACCTCTATCTCATACTTTTTCATCCATGCTTTTCTCTCTTCAGCATAATCATCCATATGATGTATGAGAACAGATATCTTTTGATTTATATCTAACAACTCACTATTTGAAATAAAGAGTGAACTGTTTAATAATTTCATTGCAACGAGTGATGTTGGTATAGCAACTACCACTCCTGTAAAAAATGCTGTAATCATAAATCATATCCTTTTTGAATTTTCCAATCTGCATACATCCTACCAAAGATCATGCCCTCATGTGTTTTGATAGCATCTCCCCTGAGAAGTTCTTTCTCTCTGTCAGTAAGTTTTTTATTCATGGTAAGATATTCCTTTTCCCATTGTAGGATATCTTCTATCATTTGTTTATTCATAACCAATTCGGTTTGCGGGATGGGTCACGAAGATAATTAGATGAAGCCCAAGGTTTGGATGCGATATAACGCTTGTAAGCAGTAATAGTGTCAATGCTTGTGTCATATTTAAACTCATCTGGCATAGCTCGTGCGAAAGGTGTAACCTCTCCATGTGATTGTGGAAAGATTTTATCAGCATGTTCTAGTGTATGCTGACAACTATGTATTTTACCATACCTATGCGTATATTCATAGCATAGTGCAAGACCGTGTGATATCAACCATCTATAATTTTCTTGTGCCCAGATGGTGCAAGGATGACCTCTGAACGCACCTTTGTCTGTAAGGTAGGGTGATCCATCTAACTTGGGTAATTTACCAAAACCATGACCCCATTTTGTAGATGCAACAATCGCAAGCATTTGACAAGACTCAAGTGGCATTTTGACAATATGTTTGTCAGGTAATGATTGTGCAGACTTAGCAGGATCAGGATCAGTTACAAAAATGTTCATTCAGATGCCCTCCATTCTTTTCTCATTATAACATACTTTTCGTCATATGCTGCTTTATCTCTTATTCTTTTGAAAACATTTGCAGAACGCGACTTTTCACAGTGTAGTGCGGTTGGCGACTGCGGTGATACGGAACCATCTCTAGCGTATTTCTTTCCACTAGGATGATTTGCATACCTACGGGAGCGAGTAAATCCCATCTCAAGAAACTTCCTCGCCATATCCATTCCAATAAAATCCCGTTGCTCCTTATAGTCACAAAACATGGAGTAGATCTTATCAGCAGATTTGCGAGCAACAGATTCATTTACAAATCTCCAATGACGGCATATATCGTTAGTGTAAGGCCGTACCAATAACACTCCTTGTTCTCCCCTTCCAATACGATAAAGTTTGCGATTTTCTTCAACTGTAAAATCAAGGGTTTTGTAATCGAGTTCATAATCAAATTCTTTCATAACCAATTAGATCTATCACATCCCCATTTCTTAACCTCCATTGAGTGGAAACGGGTCTGCATATATTGTATCACAGACTTGTAATCTGTGTTTGGATTGCATGAAAATAAGTCACATCTTGCAACATCATCTTCAGGCCATGTGTGTATGCTAATATGACTTTCTGCAAGTAAAGCATAACCAGTAACACCATGAGGTTGAAACTTATGTGTATCAACCTTTAGCAACTCTAGTTTAGCAACCTTTGCTGCTTCTATCAAGGTCTCTTTAACATATTCCTCATCATCTAGTGAAGAAGATATAAGACATTCTTTTAAATCAAATAGAACGTGTTTCACTTCTTCTCCTTTTGTTCTTTCATATACTCTTCTCTACCATCTTTAGTAAAGACACCCTTCTCATAATCAAAGTGAGGATGTGGTGCAGCACTTACAACAGGATTTTTAGTTTTATTTTTAATTACAATAAATCTATCTGCAGCAAATGTTCCTGCAAGTTGAACTTCTATTTCATCGCTATCCTGCCAATTAATACTACCATCCTTTTTGGTGTGTAGCATTGCTTCTTGAATTTTATCGATGATTTCTTGTGTTAGTTTCATTCTAAAATTTCAAAGTGCCAGTTAATTGATTTAATATAATCAAATGTATCAGACATATAGGTTCTATCATCATTATCATATTTTCTTTCACAAAGATAATTTCTTAGTGATTCAATAGAATCATAAGTTCCTTTGTGATTATGATTTTCATCATAGAGCCTATACTTCATTTTTTCTTTCTCCCACTTTTCTTTCTCTTTTTAAACACACCCAGTTGAGTAAGAATATAAAGAGAAAGTATGACCCAAAAAGTAATTTCTAATCCTATGTTATTCATTTTCAGATATTCCGTAAGGTGTTAAATCGTATTTTACTTTAGGTATACCTCCTTCTCGATGTTCAATGGGTTTTCCTATCTTTTCTAAGATATCAGCAGGTATCTTTTTCTTTCTAATGTCATAGGGTATGGGTGCATTGTTTACACATACCCTTACACACTCCCATTCTTCCTCTGTGAGGTTATACATTACTCAAATGTTGAATCTGGTTCTAATGCTATGTAGTATTTCAGATTATAATTTTGAGAAGTGAAACGTGATAGAAGTTTCTTAGATACAACGACATCATATGTACCTGGTAGAATTTTAATATTTTCTACCTTGAAATTAAATGAGAATGTTCTTTCTGTTTTTCCAACAGTGATAGCAAAATCATTTGAGGTATCGTTCTTCTTATCTCTGACTAAGATTTTTACAACACCATTCCTTCCAACAACTGCTAGGTCAGGAAGTTGATAAATTCCTGCTGCTTTGAGTAACTTATCTAACTGGTCTGTGCTTAAAGTAAAATTAACATCTTCACTAGGTAGTTCAATTGGTTTCTCTGGTGGAGTCACAATAACTTTAGGATCAGCAAAGAAATACTTAGATCTCATGCTACCTTCTTTGATGTATACAAATCCTTCATTCTGGAAATCAAGTTCTGGTCTAGTATGCAATGCAAGACCATTTAAAAATTGACCTAGATCATAGATACCAAAATCTGCAGGTAAGTCTTCATCAATTGTTGCTTCCGCAAGAATGTTTTTCATGACAGACATAGTTCTCAATGAACTACCTTGTTTAAAAAGAATTGATTGATTTATGTTAGAAAAATTCTTTAATAATGTAAGAGTCTTTTCAGACAGTTTCATAGTTTTGTCTCTTAGTTTCATTTCACTTGAATTGATAATGGGATATGTTGTATCCATATCCCCATACAATACTTCGGCAGCTAGTGCCCATGCATTAATCATACATCTTGTCTTCTAATTTGTCAATATCAACATCAGCATCCACTTTGTCGTATAACTCAAGGAATGCTTGTTTTGTTTCATCATCAAATCTGTTTACACAAACTTGAATTGCTTTCATCTTATCATTAAAGATAGAGTAAGCACGAACTATGTGAACTAAACGTCTTGTGCTGATGATCTCTTCGATACCACCATCATAGAATGTTTTACGGATAATGTCACCCCAATCAACAAGTCTCTTACAGAACTCAGTATCTTTAACACCAAGACCAAGAGCAATCTTGCCTAAGATCTTGTTCTCGACTGAGGGTTTTGGATAGGATTGCTCGAAGGTAACTGGGAATCTTTCGAGGAAGGCTTCATTGAGCACGTTAGTTCCAATAAATCTTCCGTCGTCTGAACCCTTACCTTT
>Ga0208749_1000187_pt1 | contig 15619 bp, 22 predicted proteins | sample Knorr_S15_td_DCM_FD_185601 | JGI IMG/M metagenome (GOLD analysis project Ga0208749, IMG submission 185601) | Marine microbial communities from Southern Atlantic Ocean transect - Knorr_S15_td_DCM_ad_63m_LV_B (SPAdes) (version 2) | ecosystem: Environmental > Aquatic > Marine > Oceanic | place... | reverse complement strand
ATACTTTTAAATTAAAATCGAAAAATAATATTGGTGTATCCACAGTTGGAATATACACAGTACCTGGTGCGACAACCACAGTTATAATTGGTGTGACTTGCACGAATGTTTCAGGTCAAGGAATTAATGTAGGAATTGGAATATCAAGAGCAACAAATGGAGATGATATAAACATATTAAAGAACGTTCCTATCCCACAGGGATCTGCATTAGAAATTATGCAAGGAAATAAGATAGTTGTAGAATCAGTAGATACAGTCACTGCAAAGAGTGATGTTAATAATAGTTTAGATGTTGCCTTGACTATCATGGAGATAACATAATATGGCACTATCTACCAGTAGAACTGTCATCACTCAGTCAGGTTTAACCACAACCCAATCATTTAATGTGGGTGGAATTCTGGCAGGTACAAGTAATCTTCATACTGCTGGTATAGAGGTAGCAGGAATTAACGTACTAGGTGCTGATACTCCTATAGGAACTGGTTCAACGATATATGATGACGGTGGAGCAAGATTTAGTGGAATAGTAAGTGCAACAAGTTTTGTAGGAGATATTACTGGTGGAGGAACATTTACTGGTGATATATCAAATGCAACTGGTGCAGCTGCTGGATTGGGAACTGCCTTATCACAAACTCAAACAGATCCATTAAATAAAGTTTATTATACTGATAAAGTTTTAAGTATATCCACTACAACTACAATTGATCATCCTGCCACTGCTAATCTTGCTTACACACAATATGGTGATATAAAAATTGAGGACGGTCACGACTTAATAATAAAAACTGATGATGATTTTAAGTATGATGTTCTTGGAATATCAACAACAAAAATACCAAGTAACCAATTCCCTAGTGGGTTAAGTGGAGATCTTACTGGTGATGTTACAGGAAATCTAACTGGTAATGTAACTGGAAACGTAACAGGTAATGTAACTGGAACTGCATCAAATGCTAGTGGATCCACTGGTGATTTTTCAATCGCAGATAAGATTATTCATACTGGGGATACAAATACTTCAATAAGATTTCCAAGTGCCGATACATTTACAGTAGAAACAGGTGGCACTGAAAGACTTCGCATTGACTCAAGTGGTAATTTAACTAAACCCACTAGTTTTCATATCTTGGTAAGAAGAAGTGGAAACCAAACAGGATATAGTGCAACTTATCCTGGTGATAATATTACATGGAATAATGTAGTTACATCTCAATCCTCAACAAACGCATCAAATCATTTTAACACATCAACTGGAATATTCACAGCACCTGTCACTGGATTATATTTTTTTCATGCTGCTGTAAATTGTAATTTCAACGTTCAAGGAGCATGGTTGGTTGTAAATGGAAGTAGAGCAAATTACAGTGTTTTCAATCCTAATAGTGCCAATACATCTGATGGTACTATTACATATAAATTAACATCAGGAAATGAAGTTGCACTTAAATGGTATGAAAATGGTGGATCTAATAGAACTATTAACGCTAACGATCTCCATACTTGGTGGCGAATAGTTTTACTTGGATAAATAACTAAAAAGCATAATCATGTCGAGATTAAGAGCAAATCAAATAACTAATGAGAATGCCAACGGTTCACCCAATTTTCCACATGGTTTAACCGTAACTGGCATCGTTACTGCATCTTCTTTAAATTCAACAGCTACACAGATAGTTGCAGGTGCAGGTGTTACTGCAAATTCTGATGGTGTAGATACAGTTGGTATTGTAACCGCAACATCATTTAAAGATAAAGCAGGAGGTACTTTCGCACCAAACCCAACCACTACACGAGGTGATGTAATCGTTAGGGGTGCAAGTGTAAATGAAAGATTGGCAATTGGATCAGTAGGTCAAGTATTAAAAGTTAATGCAGGTGCAAATGGTTTAGAATATGGTACAATTACCAGTGGGACATATAGTGTTCACAACATACAAGGATATCAAATAAATTCAGGAACTAATACAGTATACACTGGTGGTAGGGCTGACTATATTGATATTGCTCAAGGAAATTATATGACTTTTACAATTACGAGCACTAATGACTATATTATATTTAATTGGTCAATTGAAGTTTATTGTCAAAACAATAATCATGGTCATGATTGTTACATCATGTATCATACAACTAGTAGTATAGGCAGCGGCAGTACAAAATTAAGATATAAAGGTCAACACTCCGTGTATGGAACTTGGTATCATCACAACACATCTTCAAGTTCTTGGGTAACTGGATTGAGTGCGGGAACATATTACTTTGAATTAGCAGGAGCATCTCACGCAAACAACTCTAACAGAATAGACTTTGGACATGGTAATACTAATATGGCAACCGATGGTAATCATTACGTAGTCGGAGTACATTATAAGAAAAATTAATTATGGAATTACAACGTGATATGCCTACTTCTCCTTTAAGCATTTCAGCAAAATATGGGGAGGCGATTTATGCAATTAGTGGAAAAGCAAATTCTATCACTAGCAATAGTGATGGTTCTTTTACAATTGATTGGTTAGGACAACCTGAAATTCCTGATCATATTATAAGAGAAAAAATATCTGAATTAGATGAATTGCGTGAAAAATTACCACCATATAAAGATCCACTTACCTCCGCAAAAGAAAAATTAGATAAACTTGGATTGACAGAGCAAGAAATACAAGCACTTATCAATTCTAAATAGTAAAAAAGATTATTGTTATTATGTCAGAAGGAACAGAATACCCACAAAGTCCTGCAGTTTGTTATACTACAACTGAAAGATCAGGAATTTCAACTGTGACAGGTTCAATTATTTTCAATACAACTGAAAGTAAACTACAAGTTTATGATGGTTCAAGTTGGAAAAACTTACATTAATTAAAATAATATAATGCCATACTTAGGTCGAGAACTTACATCAGGGAATTATTTAAAACTAGATGATATATCATCTCAGTTTAATGGATCTACTGTCACTTTTCAGTTGAAGAGTGGTGGTAGTGATTTTTTTCCTGGTTCATCATTCTCACTTCTAGTATCAGTCGCTGGTGTAATTCAAGAAGCTGACTCTGCATATCAAATAAACAATAATGAAATAACTTTTGCCACTGCACCATCAAATGGTGATGATGCTTTTATCATTGTTCTTGGTCTTGCATTGGGTATTGGAGTTCCTGGTGATGGCACAGTTGGTTTAAATCAATTACAAGATAATGCTAAGTTAGGTATATCAACATCTAATTCTAATAATACATCGACTGTAAGAGTTGGTGGTGGAGTCACTTCTCTTAATTTTGCAGGTCCAGGTGTTACAACTGCATTTGTAACAAATGGTATTGCCACTGTATTTGTTCAAGGTGGTGGTGGTGGTGGTGTTGGTGCTGCTGGTACATGGGCATCAGATGCTGTTGGTGTTGCAACCAGTAAAGTTGTTGGTGTTGGTACAGCACAGGCAGTCGGAACAGCAAACTCCGAAGGTGCATTACAAGCACTTGGTAATATTGCAATTACTGATGGTGCACTTCTCATTGACAATGACATTAGCAGTAGTATAAATGTACCTGCTGGTAAGAATGGATTATTAATTGGTACAGTCAACGTTGCAGTCGGAGCAACAATTGATGTTGCAACAGGTTCAGTTTTAGTGGTGGTGTAACATGGCATATCTAGGTAATCGTAACGCAACAGGAGAGAATAATAGTTTTAAGATCTTAGATGATCTTGCATTTACTACAACCTTTAATGGTTCAGATGGAAATGTTGTTAATCATGTGGCAGATACAATCACAATTAACAATCATAGATTTTTAACAGGTTCAAGAGTTACATATACAAATGGTGGTGGTGGAAATATCACTGGACTCGCAACAGGTACAGTATATTTTGTAATTAAGGTAGATCATAATACAATTCAATTAGCAACAAATGCATCGAATGCAAATGCTGGAACTAAAATTAATATTACAGGCACTGGAACTGGAACAGCACACACATTAAGTGTTGCATTTGATGGTGTTAATAAGAAGTTTGTAGCAACATATGATGGTGGTACAAAAGCACAGATGACAAGAGCAGCTCAGTTGTTCTTATCTCATAATGGTGTTATACAAAGACCACACGATACTACAACACCAGGAAATGGATATGGTATAGATTCAAACGGATCTATAATTATATTTGCAGCAGCACCTTCTTCTTCTGATTCAATCTTTGGAAATCTTGTTGCAAATAATTTCCCAACATTTGATATCTCAGACAATAAGGTAGATACATTTACTGCTGATGGAAGCACCACAACTTATACATTATCAAGAGCAGTTGTTAATAATGATAATATATTAGTTGCATTAGATGGTGTGATGCAGTATCCATCTGATTCACAGAATACAAGATCATATACTGTATCAGGCACAGGATCAAACTCACTTACATTTGCATCCGCACCTGCACAGGGAACAGTCATTCATGTAAGACACATTGGTTTTGCTGGTGCATCTACAGCAAATGTTACTGGTGTATTTGGTAGGTCTGGAAATGTAACTCTAATAGACTCTGACCCAGTTGTTGGTATTCAATCTGGCAGTGTTGCGATTGGAACAGTTCGTACATTAAACTTTGTTGGTGCTGGTAATACATTTAAGAAAACTGGTAATACAATTGATATTAGCATTGCAGGTGGTGGTGGAGCAAGTGTTTGGACTACATCAATCACTGGTATTCAAACTGCTTCTGCAATCGTTGGTGTCGGAACTACAAGTGCAGGCGATCCTGATCTACAAGGTGTTGGTAATTCTGCAAGAGGACTTTATATTAGTAATGGTATGATACTATATGATAATGCAATTAATGGTAATCATTATATTGGAACATCAATGAATGGTCTGATGGCAGGTCCTGTATCAGTCAACGGAGTTCTAAATGTTGATGGTAATTTTGTAGTAGTTTAATAAATAAAGTTATGACAGTAATTCAACCAAATAGTATATCAGGAGTAACAAGTATCACTGCACAAGGTGGTGAAATTTCTTATTTCAAATCTGATGGAACAAGAGGTAATCAATTTACCCATAATATTCAATCAACTGGTGTTGTAACCGCAACTAAATTTGTTGGTCAGATTGAGGGTACAACTGGTACATTCTCTGGTAATCTTGGAGTTGGTGGTGTGTTAACCTATGAAGATGTAACAAATATTGATTCGGTTGGTATTATTACAGCAAGAGCAGGTATTAATGTCACAGGTGGAACTGTCACTGTTGGAGGCAAAGCGTTAGCAAGCACTGGAAAAGCAATTGCTATGGCAATGGTATTCGGATAAATAGAACAGGAGATTTTTTAAAATGGCAGCACCAAATATTGTAAACGTAGCAACTATCACAGCAAAGACGGTAGGTGCTGCACTTGGAACATCAACCACAACTTCATTACTAGCCAACTCTGCAAGCAGTAATAAAGCATTTAAAGTTAATACAATATTAGTTTCAAATGTTGATGGTACAAACTCTGCAACAGTAACTGTTACTCACTATGATGGGTCAAACGATAGACATATTGCAAAGGGTATTACAGTTCCAGCAGGTTCAACTGTTGTGTTAATAGATAAAAACTCATTCTTATACTTAGAAGAAAATCATAGTATTCGTGGTGGAGCAAGTGCAGCAAGTGACTTAGAAATATTAATATGTTATGAGGAGATATCCTAATGCCAAGGTATATTGGTGCGACTAATACTGCCCAAATAGCATCTGGACAAAACTTTGGTGGTGGCAATCAAAGTAAAGGTTCATTGTATGAATTGCTAAAATCTATGGGAGGAACTAAGGGTAGTGCTCCCGCTGCTTTTAGTTTGATGGATGTTTTCACCCAAGTAAAAGCAAATAATTGGTCATTTGAAGCAAACGCATCAGCACAATCTCCGACTGCTGGTGGCACATGTACAATTAATAGTCAAACAGTAAGTGCTGGTTATGACTATACAGTTCATACTGGTAATGTTACAGTATCTTCTTTTAGTGTTGGTGATTTCTTTACATCAACAGGAGATAGTCGAGTTGCTTGTATTCATGTCACTGGTAATCTAACTATAAATTCAGGTCAATCATTTATACCGAATGTTAGAAAACCAGGTGCATATATTTACGTTGGTGGAGATTTAGTATTGAATGGTGAAATCTCTATGAAAGCTAGAGGTGCAAACCATAGTTCATCTGGAAGTAATTTAACCGCAGTTCCCATAAGAATTATAGATGGCACACACGGTAGTTATAGTGATCCAACAATACCTGCAACTGGAGGTACTGGTGGTCCTCAAACCAATTCACCAGGAGCAGTAAATCAACAAGCAACTTCTCCTATTCAATCAATAGTAAATTTTGGTACTGGTGGTGGTCAACATGGAATTGCATTCGCAGAACGAACAGTTGCAACTGCTGGTGCTGGTGCTAATGGAACTTGCTTTACTGGTGGAAGTGGTGGTGGAAGTGTAAGAGGTGCTAGTTATGGTGGTATCGCAGCTGGTGGTGCAGCACAAGATCGAGGTGGAAAGGGTGGTGATAGTAGATGTAATTATTATGCAACTAATGGAAGTGCTGGAAACCCCTCTGGAAATAATTCAAGTTGTCAATATTCAAGTACGAGTGGTAGTAATAATGGAACTGGTGGTGTAATTGTAATTTTTGTTCGTGGAACTGTATCAGGTTCTGGAGTGTTAGATGCAAGAGGACAAACACCTTGGGCTCAAGGCAGTGGAGGTGGTAGAGGATCTGGACAAGGATCTGCTGGAGGTATGATATCTGTTTTCTGTGACACATATAGTGGTAGTGGAATAACATTAAAGTGTGAAAATGGTGCTTATCATGATGGTGGTCGTTACTTATCAGGTGACGGTACAGATGATACTGTTGTCAATCCCAGTGGATATAACACACCCGTAGAACGTGGTGGTACCGCAGGTGGTTTCCGTAAGATACAGACCACAACTTTAACTTGACTTTATTATTCTAAGATACTATAATAAAGTATTCTTATAATTTGTAATGATAGATATTGGATATTTGAATGACTCTGAACAGTCAGAATTTTCTAGTAGAATTACAGCAATATGTAATTTAGAAGAAGTACAACCAACAAAAGTAAGTCCGATTGATTCTGAATATGTAAAATACTGTCCATCAATAAAAACATTATATGCAAATACTTTTGAAGTTAGATGTCCTTTTGATTTAGAGTTTACAATACAGCATAATGGTGATGGAACTTGGAATTGGAATATAAACAAAGATAGATCAACAATTGATCTTATTCAATTACCAGGTGACGAAATTCTCAATTTTACAAGTGATGGTAAAGTAGTTCAAATATATCCTAATCCACGATGGTCATTTATTTCTGATACTAAGAATGTAATTCTACTTCAACATTCAAATGGTATCACAACTAACCCACCAATTATATCTGGACAAATGGATATTTACAAATGGCCAGACAGACCATTAAGTGTTGGATATTATATTAATAAAAATACTCAAACATTTAGATTAAGAAGAGGGCAACCTTGGTATAATCTTACCTTCATAACCCCTGAGTTTGAACCTGTAAAGTTAATTAGAATGTATGAGAGATGTGCGTTTCTTAAAAATACCCATAACAAGTTTAAATTACCAACTATAAATAAATTGGATTGGAGAAATGTATTTAATTATTTTGGAAGAACCAGACCTAAAAAGTTAATAAATAACTAAAAACCTGATGGGAATACAACTAAACGGAATTACAGGAGATATAACCACACCAGGTGACGTTGGTATTGGTGGTACACTGACCTATGAAGACGTTGCGAATGTAGACTCAATTGGTGTTGTAACAGCAAGAAGTGGTATCAATGTAACTGGTGGTAATGTAAACGTAAGTAGTGGAAGTGTAAGTGCAACTTCATTTACTGGGGATGGTTCTAACCTTACAGGAGTCAGTGGATTTTCAACTGCACTTGGTAATACACAAGGTACACTTGAAAATCTGATATTCAAAACAACAGAGTCATTTACAATTGGTGCAGGTCAATCAATTCGATTAGAATCAGATAATATATCTGGTAACACTCTCTTCACAAGATTGGGTCGAATCAATGTATCAACAGGTGCAACCTTTCATGTAGCTGCTGGAACTACATTTGTTATGAATGTTTTAGAGGTATTCTAAATAGTGGAGGAGAATATTTAAAATGTCTGAAATTAGAGTTGAAAATATAATAGGAGAAACTGGACTTGATGCAGTTAAGTTTACTAAGGGTGTCAATGTAACTGGTGTTTGCACTGCCACATCATTCACTGGTACTGTCGCTGCAAGTCAATTGACTGGTGCGTTACCTGCGATCAGTGGTGCAAACTTAACTGGTATAAACACTCCAACTCTTGCAAATGGAACGATGACAGTTGGATTCCGAGATCATGTTGCTAATGCTGTAAGTTCCACTACTGCGACTGGATATTATGAAAGAATTGGAAATATGGTTTTTTGTTCTGTGGATACTGGTGCTATTAATTTATCTGGTTTGAATAACAGTCAAATTTTATTACTGACAGGATGTTTTCCAATTACTAGGCATGCCAGTTGGGTTATGAATGGAGCAGCTACCCCTGTTTCTATAAACACAGGTCAGAATAGTGGTGGTCCTGTAATAGTGCCAAGGTATGGTTACTGGTTGAGTAATACTTCTTTGTATTTTTCAATTCCTAGAAATAACTCATCAGCAGATAATATGACTATTGGTATGATGAGTTCTGGTAATTCAAGGATTTATTTGCAATATTCTTATAAGGTAGCGTAAAATTATGTCAGAAATTAGAGTCACAAATATATTAGGAGAGAATGGGAATAGTCCCGTTAACTTTACAAAAGGCATTAACATGTCTGGGATTTGTACTGCACCTGCATTCGTTCCATCACAAGGACAACTTTCTCATCGCAACATCATAGTCAACGGAGCCATGACTGTGGCCCAACGTAGTGCGTCATCTACAGATAATGGTTATGGAAGTGTTGATAGATTTCAATCTAGTTATAGTGCTACTGATGAAAATCCGACTCAGACACAACACACTCTTACTTCAAGTGATACTGGTCCTTATGCAGAAGGTTTTAGAAAATCTTTCCACGTTCAGAATGGTAATCAAACAAGTGGAGCTGGATCTAGTGATTTTATAAGATTATGGCACAAAATAGAAGCACAAGACCTTGCAAATAGTGGTTGGAATTATACATCATCTTCAAGTTATATTACTCTTTCATTTTGGGTAAAAGCAAGTGTTACACAAACTTATTATGTTCAAATGAGGACGAGTGATGGTACTTCAAAGAGTTATTATTTTGCAATGAATTTGTCTGCCAATACTTGGACAAAAGTAACACATTCAATTCCAGGTCATGCAGATATATCTTTTGATAATGATAATGGAGAAGGTATTTACATAGCTTGGTATACATTTAGAGGAACAAATAATACAGGATCAGGTCAAGATGCAAATCAATGGAACAACTGGGACGGTAGTTATATAACACCAGATCAAACAACAACTTGGTATACTACAAATGATTCAACATTTGAAATTACGGGAGTTCAATTAGAAGTTGGTTCTGTAGCGACCCCGTTTGAGCATCGCAGATATGGAGAAGAACTTAGACGTTGTGAACGATATTACCAGAAGAAAGATAACTACCCTAATCAACCTTATGGAGTTGGCAATATTGATGGAGCTAATCAAGGTCAACTTCATGTTACTCTTATAACTTCTATGAGACAAAAACCCACTCTTGAAACCACTGGAACTGCTAGTGATTATGGACTAAGAGTTAGATCAACACAGACTTGCACAGGAGTTCCTACCTTGCCATCTCTCACAGCATCAACTGATAGTGTGTTTCTTGAAATACCAAGAGCTAGTCATGGATTCACTGATGGACAAGCATGTTTTTGTGTTGCAATGAATAGTAGTTCATTTCTAGCTTTCAATGCGGAACTATAAATAAAGTATGTCAGAAATTAGAGTTACAAGTATAGTCGGAGAGAATGGTGGAGATCGTGTCGGTCTTACCACTGGACTCACTGTGGGACCTCTCACTGGAACTACTGGTATTGGTGCAACAATATCTCATCAAGGTCACGCACAATTTGCTGGTGTATGTACTGCAACTTCATTTAGTGGTAGTGGTGCAAACTTAACTGGTTTAACTGCAGGTATTACAATGGTGGATCAGTATTTTCTATCCGTCCAAAAGACTGCAAGTGGTAATGCAGCTATTGCCTTAGATACTGATTTTGTAAGAGTGAGTGGAACTATTCCTGGTGCAGGACATATTGGAACGGGAATGACAAAAAACGGTGAAATTTTTTCTTTTCCTTCTACTGGCATTTATAGTATACATTTTCGTGCGTGTGTAATGATTAATAGTAGTTCAAGTGGACAGAGATATGCACAAAATCCAATTTTTGTAACCACTAATAATAGTACTTATAATAATGTAGCAATGGGTCTTGATGGAGTAGAGGATATTTCTGGAGAGAGTTTTGGAAACCCTATAGCTAATTTTATTTTTGATGTTACAGATACATCAACACATAAATGCAAGTTTAATATACAAAGTGGAGAAAATGGTTGGACTGCTTATGTGAGAACTAATAGATTGGATAATGTAGTTACCTTTACTCGTTTAGGGGACACATAATGGCATCAGAAATCAGAGTTAATAAAATAACGCACACCACAGGTGTTGGTACAATCACAACCAACACTGATGGTATTGTTGTTGCTGGTATTGTAACTGCAAATAATTTTAGTGGTGATGTAACTGGTAATATAACTGGTAATGTAACTGGTACAGCAACTCAATTAGCAACAAATGCTACTGGTACTAATTTAACCTTAAGTGGTAATCTTGGAGTCGGTGGTGTATTAACTTATGAAGATGTAACAAATATAGATTCAGTTGGTATTATAACAGCAAGAAGTGGAGTACATGTGGGTCCAACAGCTGGTGTTGGAGCTACAATTTATACTGATGGTGGTGCAAGATATAGTGGTATCATAACTGCAACTGCTTTTCATGGTGATGGATCATCATTGTCAGGAGTAACTCCATCATTCATAGCTGAGGGTGGTATTGAGTCAACATTTTCAAGTGGTGGAACAACGTATATGTTGCATACTTTTCTTACCACAGGAGTTTTTAGAACAAACGGTGCAAAAACTATTGACTTTCTTTTAGTTGGTGGTGGAGGAGGATCTGCTGCTGCTGAAGGTAATTCTGGTGCTTCTGGTGGAGGAGGTGGAGGAGGAATCGTTGAAGGTTCTGGTTTCTCTCTTGCTGCTGGAACTTATGTTGTCACAGTTGGTGCTGGTGGCGTTGCTACTAATACAACCACGGTTGGTGGAACTGGTGGTGATACTACATTTGCAAATGTGACTGCAAAAGGTGGTGGTGGAGGTGCTGACTATGCATCAGATGGTGGAACTGGTGGATCTGGTGGTGGAGGTAGTGAACCAAATAGGTCTGGTGGTGCAACCAATCAATCTTCACAAAACTCTGGTATCTCAAATATTACACAATTTGGATATGCTGGTGGACAAGGTGGAGAATATACGTCTAATCCCACTGGTGGTGGAGGAGGTGGAGGTGCTGGTGGAGCTGGTGCTCGTCCTACTTCAACCGATCATGGTAATAGTGTTGGTGGTGCCGCTGGTGCTGGTAGAGCAAATTCAATTACTGGAACTTCTACCACATATGGTAGAGGTGGCATAGGTGGTGGAAGTGGTTATCTAAATGCAGAACCTGGATTAAACGGAAGAGGAGATGGTGCCACTGGTGCTACTGCTAGTGGTAGTGAAGGTTACGGTTCTGTAGGTGGAACTGGTATCGTTATTATTCGTTATACAATTTAAAGGAGATTAATTATGACATCATCTACTGGAGTTTATCATAAATTAGAACATTATCGTGGAGGTAAAACCTTACAAACTGTCACTACTGTGATGACAGATACTGCTTCAAAATCAATTGGTGCTGGAAGCACTTGGGAATTTAAAGATTTTCCAATTTCAATTGCACTTTCAAAAGCATCAAATTTAGTTCTTGTGACTGGATTTATTTCGATTGGTGGGCAATTATCTACTCATGTGGGAATTAGAAGAAATAATAGTAATGTCGCTGTTGCAATGGCTGTCGGTGTTAGTAATAAGAGAGCGGCTCATTCTGGTGCTGGTGGAGGAGGAAATGATTCTCATGCTTGTTGTAGTTGTCCAGTTCATTTTGTAGATCAACCAAACACAACATCTATGCTAAGATATTATTTACAACTCTCTCATACATCTGGTGGCACTCAGACATTATACATTAATAGAAGTAGTAATGATGGTGATAATTATGATAGAGGAAGATATATTTCTATATTAACCGCTCAAGAGATTCAAATATAAATAGTAGAAAAATATATAATGTCTGATATCCGTTTTAATAATTGGAAACATCAATCTGGCACTGGAGGTGTCACACAGAATGCCGCTGGTAATGTGGGTATCGGATCTACACTTCCATCCTCTGCTTTGGATGTCGGTGGTGATGGTAAGTTCACTGGTGTTGTAACTGCAACATCATTTAGTGGTAGTGGTGCAAACCTCACTGGTATTGATGCATCTGCAATTAAATTTAGTGGAGCAGTCAAGGCACAAGCAAACAATAGTGGTGTTGTAATCACTGGTGTAGCTACTGCGACTAAGTTTGTTGGTGATGGTTCTGATCTAACTGGTCTCCCATCAGGCAGTGAATTTAAGTTTGGCACAGCAGGTATCACAACCGTTAAGAATCTTGGTATTCAAACTACGACAGTTGATAATTATGAAACTGTTGGTGCTGCAAATTCATTTAGAGGTATCTACATTGGTGATGGTTCACTCGTATTCAATGCAAGATTAGATAATCCAAACGGATATTATATTGGAACTGGTCGAAACGCACTGAATGCAGGACCAATCACATTAGGTTCAACCATGACACTTGACGGTGCGTGGGTTATCGTGTAGTATAGGAGAGTTATGGGAACATTAAATCTAGGATCAAATGGAAAAATAAATGGTCATGCTGAATTTGAAGGCAGAGTAACTAAACCTGCTCATCCATATATGTTTTTACGACCTAATTCATCGGTTGATGTCAACCACAACTCTCACACCAAAATATCAACGATGTTTGGTACAACTGAACTCAATCAAGGTGGAATTGCATTAGACACTAGCAATGGTAGAATTACTTTTCCAGTTGTAGGGATATATAAAATTAGGTCTAAAGTTAATGCAGCAAGTGAGGCTCATTGGGGTAATGACAATCAATTTTACATGAAATTAAATGGCAATACATACCCACATTCACAGGTGATGTATGGAGCCACTCAAAAAGCAGGAGGAGAAAGATGGTATGCTCCATGTTATCTTGATTTTTGTGCAAATATTACGAATACTAATGATTATATAGAACTTTATTTCTACCAAAATAGTGGTAACAATGAAGCTTTGCACAATGCATTTGGATTTTTAGAGGTTTATTTGATAGGATAAATATCATTATGAAATATAACATTGCATCAGCATTACAATCATTAAAACCAGGAGCAGAGTGGGTTCTTCGTGGTGGAGATTACTCTGGTCTTGAATGGTTAGATAGTGGGCAACAACCAACAAAAACAGAAGTTGTTGATAAGATCGCTGAACTTGATGCAGCAGAACCAATGAGATTATTACGTATTGAAAGAAATAAAAAAATTGCAGAGACAGATTGGAGAATGTTACCAGATCAAACACCCTCTGATGATTGGATAAACTATCGTCAGGCACTTCGTGATTTACCTGCAAGTGTATCACCAAAATTAAATTCTAATTATGATTTAGATTTTTCATCCTTTACTTGGCCAACTGAACCTTCATAACTATGTCATCAGAATTAAGAGTCGATAAAATAATTCCAACTGGTGGTGTTCCCACTGGTGGTGGAGGAGGCATCATTCAAGTATTACAAGGTAGCACTAATAATAGAGTAGAAACCTCTAGTCAATCTTTTGTTGCTACTAATTTGAGTGCTACCATAACTCCAAAATTTAGCACAAGTAAAATTTTCATAATGATAAGTGGAGATTGTAATACTAATGCAGATGACAATCAAATATTTATGACAATATACAGAAGTATTGGTGGTGGAAGTTTTTCAGATCTAGCAATGCCTGGCACTTCTTTTGGATTTGCATGTGCAATGTCATATTCTGATAGATTACACTCTGCTGTTAGTATAAATTATCTGGATAGTCCATCAACAACTTCATCAGTTGAATATAAAGTTTATGTTAAAAAAACAGCCTCTGGAAGTGGAAATGTTGAATTTCCTGTAAATAATGGATACCAATCTGCATTCATAACTCTTATGGAGGTCTCAGCATAATGTCAGAGTTAAGAACCAATCGAATCGTTCCAAGAGATGGACTCCCTTCTGGTAGTTCTGGTGGTATTATTCAAGTAAAATCAGCAACTAAAACAGATACATTTACAAAAGCAAGTAATAGCTCTTTTCAAGATGTACCAGGTCTGAGTGTTTCAATCACACCAACAAGGTCAGACAGCAAAATTTTAATTATGTATGACATGGGTTGGGGTAGTAATAGTGGTCACTGCAGTTGTAGATTAATGAGAGATAGTACACCAATTAAAATTGGTGATGCAAGTGGTAATAAAACTCGTGTTACAGGACAGATGCATCATGCTGGATCTAATGATCAATATGATATTGAGCAAGTATCAGGAACATTTTTAGATTCACCTGCAACAACATCTGCAGTAACATATAAAATGCAAGTTGGAACACCACATTCTTCATCTTATACCCTTTTTGTTAATTATCATCAAGAAGAAAGTGATCTTAATTGGGTTGGAAGAAGTGCGTCAACAATTACTGTTATGGAAGTATCAGGCTAAATAACTAAAAGGATATACTAAAAGAATGAGTACCCTTAGAATTCATGGTATTGAGGCAAAGTCAGATCCTACTAGTGCATCAGTCAACGAAAAAATAAAAATAACAAATTCTAATGGAGATTTACTCTTTCATTTAGATGGAACGCAGTCTGGTATTGGTACTGTTGGTATCACCACGACTGGTACAACTTTTCATGTAGACCGTGCGACGGGAGAAATAACTTTTGTAACTGATGCCAAGTTCAATGGAACCGTAGGTATTGCAGGTACATTAACATATGAAGATGTAACAAATATAGATGCGATAGGAATAATTACAGCAAGAGCAGGTATTAACGTATCTGGTGGAACAATCACTGGTGATGGTTCTGGTTTAACTGGACTACCTGCAGGAGCTCCTGTTGGTGGTGCATCAACAAACACTGTGTTTTTTGAGAATGACAATTCAGTCGATGTGAGTTATACTATATCTACGGACAAAAATGCGATGGCAGCAGGACCAGTCGCAATTAAAGCTGGCGTCACAGTTACAGTACCTTCAGGTAGTTTCTTGACTATCGTATAAATATCAGGGAGTAAAGAATCTTATGCCAGTAACTATTAACGGAGATGGAAGTATTA
>Ga0208749_1000186_pt1 | contig 15633 bp, 12 predicted proteins | sample Knorr_S15_td_DCM_FD_185601 | JGI IMG/M metagenome (GOLD analysis project Ga0208749, IMG submission 185601) | Marine microbial communities from Southern Atlantic Ocean transect - Knorr_S15_td_DCM_ad_63m_LV_B (SPAdes) (version 2) | ecosystem: Environmental > Aquatic > Marine > Oceanic | place... | reverse complement strand
GTGACCTTACCTGATTCGGTTTCACCTTCCATGGTTCGCCCACCAGTCCATCGAACGACGCTCTTCATACCCCCTCCTCTATTGCGTCCGTCTTGAGGGTTGGCTTCTTGAGGCGAAGGCGGGTGGCGCGACTGAGCGACATGGCTGAGGGCAGTGCAATTACAATGGAAGAAGGCCGTCTGAGTGTACCCAATCAACCAATAATCCATTACATCGAGGGCGATGGGATTGGACTCGACATTACTCCTGTAATGATTGATGTAGTCGATGCAGCAGTCCACAATGCATACTCAGGATCACGCCAAATACACTGGTCTGAAGTATTGGCTGGAGAAAAGGCATTCAATGCCACTGGTGAATGGTTACCAGATGAAACATTAGAATCAATGAAGAATGGTCTAGTATCTATCAAAGGACCTCTTACAACTCCTGTCGGCGGAGGAATCCGAAGCCTCAATGTCGCACTCCGACAACAACTGGATTTGTTCGCCTGTGTCCGTCCGGTTCGCTGGTACGCTGGTACGCCCAGTCCCGTACGAGACCCCGGCGCAGTAGACATGATTATTTTCAGAGAGAATAGCGAAGATGTCTACGCAGGAATAGAGTGGGAATCTGGCAGCGACGAGGTCGCGAAAGTCATTCAATTCCTACAAAACGAAATGGGTGTCGAAAAGATTCGATTCCCCGACACCTCTGGAATCGGAATCAAACCTATTAGCGTCGAAGGCACAGCTAGAATAGTACGGTCAGCAATTAGATATGCAATCGATAATGACAAGGAATCAGTAACTCTTGTTCACAAAGGAAACATCATGAAATTCACAGAAGGCGGATTCAGAGATTGGGGCTACCAACTAGCCAAAGACGAGTTCGGAGCAGTAGAATTAGATGGTGGTCCTTGGTGCACATTGACCAATCCAAAGACTGGAAACACGATCGTCATCAAGGATGTAATTGCCGACGCAATGCTACAACAAGTCCTCACGCGCCCGCGCGAATATAGTGTACTTGCTACAATGAATCTGAATGGAGATTACATCTCTGACGCGCTAGCAGCACAAGTAGGTGGAATCGGTATTGCCCCAGGTGCGAACATCAACTACGATACTGGCATCTCCATCTTCGAAGCCACCCATGGAACGGCACCAAAGTACACCGGCCAAGACAAGGTCAATCCGGGAAGCCTGATTCTTTCAGCAGAGATGATGCTCCGGCACATGGGTTGGAGTGAAGCAGCGGATCTAATTGTAAAGGGAATGGAAAGCGCGATTTCAGCTGGAACTGTAACCTACGATTTTGAACGATTAATGGATGACGCCACGCTATTGAAATGTAGCGAATTCGGCCAAGCGATAATCTCTCACATGTGAGAAAGATTTCGCGCAATGGTCAATTTCTAAGAATGTGACTGTTCAACTGCTGAGCAGTCGAAATCGCATCGAATCCGAAGTTGTCATGCAACGCTCTTGAAATTAGAGTAAAGTCAGAATCTCTTGTGGCAACTAGCACACAACCGACATCAGGAATTGTCGATGCAGCGTGAATGGTAGAATCTCGCATTATGTCAAGGTCGCCAGACTCGGGGAAGATGGCTCTGCCATCAATTACACTTCTTGGAGGAGGGTCATCTCTAGCCAATTGCTTGGCTTCCGTCACTCTCTCAAAAATCTCCGAGTGCCGAATTAGGAAGGAGTCTAGGTCAACCTCTCGCTTAGCACCCATATCGACATCTGCTCTAAATTTACCAAAGGTTCGCAGAATATACTCGACCCTTTTTTGTAGAAGTTTTGAGGTAACAGTCGATTTCCAAACCTTGTTGTCAATGTACACATCACTGAACAGAGCACGTGTAATCTTTGGAGATCGTGTTCGATTTAGGAACTCGGCTTCAGCTGACATAGGTATACACAAATGAACCCGACCTTCTTCACTACGTCTCTTCAGCATCCATACGAAAGCTCTCTCCACAGTCCAATCGAACGTACCATAGTTGTCTTGAGAAATTTGGCCCAACAAGTCATCCTTCAGAGCATCGATTAGGATATTAGTATCTACCAATACCAAAGGCCTTAGAGAAAGATGACCCAATGATCGACGCTGACGAACCGGGATATTGTTACTATGTCGGCGGAATAATGCCTTTTGTGACCGGACCAAAGTCTGAATCTGCCGCGAGTCAAAATTCTCTGATTGAATCGCAGTTTCGAACATCCTCAACCCTCTAATTGGCGAGATATCAGCAACTTCTTCGGCGATTAGCGTGATCTCAAGGACATCCTTCCTTTCATTCAATTCCATTAAGAATCGACCTTCAAGCTCATTTCTTCTGCCGGGCTGCTTACGACGCATCATCATCTGTGCCGCTAGAACACGGCCACGGAACGGGTCCTCTGGTAATCTATGCTCAGAAGCGTATCTTAGAGCCCGATCTAGCACCTCCAATCTGCGCTTAATAACATCTTTATCTTCACCATCTTCACTAGGCTCTCTTTGTGAGATATATTCCATTATTCGTTGTGTAGCAATTTCATTGCGACCAGCGATAGCATCTGCACAGACTCTTAGATATAGTTGGAACCTTGATGTAACAGATGCAAGCAATTCTGGATGTTTGTCAATCAAATCAATAGCTTCTTTCCATCCTCCTGCAAGGGCAAACTCAATCAATGATTTTCGAAGTAACATAGATGATTGTTCGAAATCTCCTCTAATTCTCATCGCCGCATCTCGGTATGAGCGAGCCGCATTGATACGGTCCCCCTTCTTTACGGCAATTGTGGCTCTGATAATTTGGTGGTTCGACGAGCCATTGTCATGCTGTCTATACCACATCTCCAAATCTGGAATCGCGGCATTGTGTTCCAATACTAAGTCAGTAGCAAATCGGATTGTGCGCAGTTCTACACCTTCGGTTGAACATAAGACACCCAATGCTGACAGGGCGGAAACAGCTCTTTCTTCAACTCCACTTTGTAGGTCCATAGTCGCTCTATTCAATCTCAAGGCGCTGATTAGGACTTCGAATAGACTTCTCTCAAGATAGGTCAAATTAGCATCTTCAACCGATTGTTCTAATCGTTCTATTCGATTTTCTTCTACCACACCATCACCGTCTGCACGAAGCGCGGCCCTAACTTGGTTGAGAGCCTCAAGCCCTTTCGAATCCAATTTTTCGTGAACAGCATCCATTGAGGAGGGGTTACCACTCAAAAGCGCAATCAACGAAGAAGAGGACGCGGTCATGACCTCATCATTTTCAGTTTCGGCGAGTCCGAGGATGGATCTCTTTCTCATTGCTTCAAGCTCCTGCATAATTGAAACTCCTTGCTCTGCAGGAATCAGATGCCAAACCAATAATGCACGGTGAGGATATTTCGATACTAATTCAGGGTGACTTAGGAATTCGCCACTGAGTCCCTCCACATCTGCGGATAATGTGTAAATATCGAGTATCTCTTCCTCTATACCTAGGCCTTTTGTCGAGAGTTTCTTCGCAGCTTCCTTCCTGATACTTAGAGGAGCCGAAGCATTCCGCATTACACTCAGAGTTAGCTCATCCGATGACTTTGCAAGCCCCTTCAGAATTAATTCCTGAATACTTGACTCCCCAGTTTCAGAAATTAAGTCGATAGCAATACTCATTTCTTCTTCATTACTAATTTCCAGGCCCCTGAGTATCGCGATGGTTTCAACCACTCGATTCGCCGACGCGAGACCTGAAATTACCGCCCAACGGAGCGAGTCAGCAGGCTCGATACCAGCATTTTCGAGTATTTCGATACCAATTAACAACGAGTCAGGATCAGTTGTATCCCCAGTCTGAAAATTCTTCCACGCCTCAATTCGTATTGCCTTAGAGAGTCTATCTTCTCCAGCCTTAGAAACGGCTTCTTGCCAATTTTCAGTTTTACCGGCCCTTAACGACAGGAGATCTGCTTGCGACTTCACTAACTCTTGCAAATTTTCAGAATCTATGTTAGCAAATATTGAACCCGATTGTTCATTATTTCCAGCCGCCAATAACATGAATTCTAAGAGAGCATAATCTCCGGCCATATCTTTCAAAGAAGGATTCATCCATAACTTCCATTTCTGCGGACGAGGTTTTCCAGAACGTAAGTCGCGAGTTATTTTCTGAAGAGATGATGCCTGATGGACATCTAATTGTAGAGTGCAGGATTCCAGCCAACTGAGTAATGCGAACGAATCACGAGGATCGAAATCGGCTTGACTCAACCAATCCCCTGCATCAATATTTTGTTCTGTTTCTGATATCGGAAATCTACCTAGTTCCGCAATCAAGGGTGCCTCCCTAGCCATGCGCTCCCAAACCGGATGAACGCCAGATTCGCAATCTTTCCTTAATGATTGAAAATACTCATCCCATTCATCTTTCCACGAAGCCCCCATCCTATGCTTCTGGGCGATTAAAACCGCCAATCTGTATGCCGCCGGCTCCTTTGAACGGATTACTGATTGTGGAGATTCCAAACGGTCTTGTAATCCAGACCGGCCACCTCTTCCACCTCTTCGTCCTATACGCCTATTTGTTCTAGCGGCCTTTCCATTCGATGAATCCGGGTCGATAGAGTCAGGTGCCGCCTGATTGACCGCTAAGAAGGCCAAAGCTTTCCATTCCTTATTCAGTAAATCCCATGCCTTTGGCCGCTGGATTTCCGATTTTCTCCTCCCTGAATCGTCACCTGCTCTCTGCAGTTGTTCGACGCAATCAAGAAGATAATCCTCCAAATCGAATCACTCCGGTAGGCACACCGCCCCATCCCTGCCTACATCAACACATCGCCTTGCTATGCAAGGCGTGAGAAGGAGACCTCAAGACCTCTAGAGTGTGGCGAAGCAACGTGGAAATCACCCAAGTGCTAATCCTCTTGTTACACCCAATCGCGGCATTGGTTGTAATTCGCGAATTCGCAAGGCAACGAAATTGGAGGAAGTTGAGCATTTCATTAAAGGGAACCGAGAGGGTTGCAGAACTCGATAATCATGAGATCCAGGGAGAGCGATTATTTCGCTGGGTACTGGTTGTTATCGCTTTAGCATTCTCCGCCAAAGTAGTATCTGCCGTAATCTCGGGAGAAGATTTCGCAGCTAACTTACTAATGCCAGGACATTTCCATGGATGGGGAGGGCTACTTGGCCTAGCTCTGATGACTTATCTATGGATGTCAGGAAGAAAGACAAGTGCCAAAAAAAGAGCCGGAGAATCATTCACAAAAGTCAAAGAATTACACGGCAGACTTAGTGATGTAATGATGGGATTGATTGCTATTCATGCCTTCCTCGGCTTCCTATATCTTTTACAATTAATCGGCTAACGATTCGCCCACATTTTCAACCACTCTCGAATATTCTTATCGATATCTTCGTGGACAATTTTTCTCTCAACTCTTTGGCCATTTTCTAGTGATTGAATTCTACAACCACATGCATTGGCATGACCTCCTCCGTCAGGATCGAATCTTGTTGCCAACTGAGTTAGATCGAATATCCCACCTTCTGTATGTAGGAAAGAGTTGGTGTAAAACGAAGCTGAAACTGGATAGCTATCATCCTCTCCAAATCCAGCACCAACATCTCCATGAATTACCATACAAGCATCGCAATCATCGCCTGCCAAGGCAGTTACAAGATAACCGTTAGAGCGCACACCCATATCTTCTAGTCGGACAATTGCTAGCCTATCAACTACTTCTAATCGCTCGGCAATTATTGTATTTGCACGAGTAAGATATTCTTGCTTTTCAGCGACGACAGATGATATATTTTCAGAAGAAAGAATCTTCTCGACAGAGTCACCACGACTCAAAGCCTCTAAAATTTCTAGAGAGATTACATCATTACCTCCGATGATTCTTCCGAGCCATACCACAGGATGATCTGAGAGAAATTCCTCTTTGCTAACATTACCTCCATCCAGTTTGTCAACCCATTTCATAAGATCTGTCAAATCGGAAACATCGACAACTTCACCAACTAAATCAAAGGCGATTCTTGCCGCCGATGGAGTAGGCTTCCAAATCACTACCATATCAGAATCTTCTTCAGCATCAATTGGTGCATTTGATTGATGGTGATCAATACTTAATCCACATTGAGAATGTCTAGGCAAATCACAAACCGCAGTATGGCAGTCAATTACTTCATCCAGCATTCCAGCCCGAAGTTCTCCAGGATGACCAAATACAACATCCGCCTCTTTCCACCATCTTCTCAAAATAGCACCAGTAACTACTCCATCAAGATCAGAATCCGTCACAATCCGACGAATATCGAGCGACAGGGCAGCGTGAGTCATCATATGACTGCGCCAGAGCTTACCTATCATTTGTTTGGCCCAATAGTTTTCCTCTATCGGACCGAATTGTTGGAATTTTGACCGGATACAGGAGAATGGACAAATGTATGATGCCTATCCCAGCCCTATGGAGACCTCCTGCGGCTTCGTTCTGGTCAATTATGACAGCGTTCTCCTATTACAATACCCGCAAGGGCATTGGTCGTATCCCAAGGGGCACGTCGAGGGAGATGAGAATCATTACCAAACCGCTATCAGGGAGTTGAAAGAAGAAACCGGAATTAGTGAAATAGAGATTGATTCCGATTGGAGTCACAGAACAGAGTATGCCTTCCAAAGCAAGGGGCGAAAGATCGATAAGCAGGTATATTGGTACATTGCTTCAACCGATCAACTTGAGGTTAAATTATCTCATGAACATACCAACTATCTCTGGCTTAGTTTAGATGAAGCCGAGGAACAACTCACTTTCGACCAGGAAAAGGAAGTGCTACGCTCAGCGAGAGAACACATGCAGAAGACGGGCAAGGGAATCTGATTTCTAAAGAATCAGCCCAACCAACCAATTCGATGCGACCGAAAGAATAAACACGGTAAAAACCATGTCAAATATTACTTTGAGAGTGACGAGAAATTTACCCATTCCTTTCAGAATCGGAAAACGTTCCGAATCATCAATACTCTTGATTACCTCTCTATGCCCCTCAAAGTATTTTGTAAAGAAAAACACCTAATCACTCATCACGCTTACCTAATGGTGTCCACAAAGTTTCTTCTTCCCCAGTCTGTGCAGTAATCCAACGACCAAGTACAAAACAGTGGTCTGAGAGCCTGTTCAGATAGCTAATTACCTCGGGCCTCACTTCTTCACGGAGGGCACAGGCTTCTCTTTCTGCTCTTCTAACAATGGTGCGAGCCATGTGTAAATTTGCTACAGCAGGGCTTCCAGTTGGTAGTATGAATGAGGACAGAGGTTCTAAATCTTCTAGCATAGAATCCATTTCTGAAACTAATCGTTCTCCAGCATCCGACCCGATAATAGTCATCTGTTCAGGAACGCCGCCGGGAGGGCAAGCACACTCAGCCCCAACGTCGAATAATTCCTGTTGGATTATCCCAAGCAATTTGTCTGCATAATCACAAGTCTCAACCATCGGAAAAGACGCTCTGCCAAGCTCCATTCTAACAATCCCAATCGCTGAATTTGCCTCATCAATGGTGCCATAAATTGCAACCCTCGGATGCTCCTTACCAACACGAGTACCGTCGACAAGAGAGGTTTCACCTCCATCCCCGCCGCCGGTGTGAACCTTGGTTATCCGAACCATGTTATTGACTTCCGAGTAGGTTCATCGCTTTGAATCGTGCTGGAGTCATTCACTCTTCTTCAATTCCTCTAGAAACGTTCAATTTTCTTAATCCATTCTCAATCGTTTGGATCCAATTTTTGTCTACTGCGCCCCATCCGCCAATGGCTTGTAGCTCCTCTATATGCTCTTTTTCAGAGATTTCATCACCAAGTTGCTTGTGGATTAAAGCGAGAGCGGCATGACTCATCGCATTGAGCCATTGATCATCCATATCCCAAGATCGCTCAAAGTGAGAAATAGCTCCTCTCGGCCCTAGTAATAACCCTCTACTTACTTGTCTAAGGCCTGATTTGGACCAGGTTATTCCTTGAACGCCCACAACTAAGCCTCTGAATGCAAGATAGATTTCTAGCATAATCACAACCGATACTGTAACGAATGAAATTAGGTGATAAGTCGAATTCATTTCGTCCCATGAATCGGCCATCAAAGTTACAGTTCCTACACATAGTAAAATTCCTCCAAAGGGGGCTACTAACACGTCTTGTTGCGTCACCACCATGTGCCTAACACCGTACATAACAGCTAGCCCGCCAAAAATGGCTGCGGTAACCGTGGGCGCCAATATCGCAGTATCTCTTGGTGCATTTCTGCTGATTAGGAAGATTAAACCCAAAGCTATACTACACCATCCGAATCTATTTCCAAACTCGGGGAAAGGTTGCAACCGTGCGTAGTACAATGAAACCGCGCCAAGGGCGAAAAATAGTACTATCCAGTAATCCAATTCGGTTGTGTTCATTCAACTTCACCCCGTGGTTCGTCACGCCATCCAGGCTTCCAAAAGTCATCCTCATCGAGCCACTTTAACCATTCATCATCAGAGGCTCGTAAAAGACGTAGTGCGCGCCTATCTAAGCCCTCAAGAAGAGCATCATCTACATCCCCTTCTGAGTGTGCATCGGTCCACTCGATTTGCATCTGACGAACCAATCTTCTACCTTCTTCTGGATTGTCGAAATTTCTTTCACAGGACTCTCTAAGATCTTGTAACCAAATTCTTGTTCCACGAATATGCAGGTCATCTTGCAAGGGCTTTTCCTTGCGTTTGAATGGCCACCAACTCATATCTCTCAATCGATGGGCGAAAGCCGTTACCCTTGATGCTTACGAATTAATCAAAGAATGCCGATGCCCCCGTCGCACCATGGGGCGCATTGTTGTACACCTACATGGCAGGGCAAAGGACGCCGCATTCAGCATGGCCATCTCAGATTACGCAAATCGCCTTTCTGGCGAAGGTCTTTCGCTTTCCGAGCATAGAAATCGTACAGATCCTGAGACCTACCTTTCCTCAATTGTATCCAAATCAGGTAAGGAGAATGTAATCGTGCTTGAGGAAAAGGGGGAAAATCTAGATTCGATGGGTTACGCAGAGAAAATGAAACAATGGCGCCTCTCCAGCCATGATGTCCACCTAGTCATTGGACCTCCTGGTGGTTTTGGAGACTATAGCAAGGGAATGTCTTCATTATCGCTTGGATTGATTACTCTACCACACGAACTGGCCGCAGTTGTTTTGTTAGAGCAATTATATCGCGCCTCTACAATCATCAAAGGATTGCCATATCATAGGGCATAATTTTGGATAAATTAGTAGTTAGATTCTGTAGTAGTCAACTCAATGATTTTGTTTTGCTCATCCACATGAACAATCCTCGGCTGATGATTTTCAATTTCTCCTTCTTCAACTCCTTGGTAAGTTAACAAAATCACCAAGTCACCAGGGTTGACCAAATGAGCCGCCGCCCCATTGATGCAGATTTCACCTGATCCCCGAGGCGCTTTTATTGCATATGTTTCTAATCGCGATCCATTAGTTACATCGAGTACTGCAATCTTTTCCCATTCAACTATTCCAGATTCTTCCATGAGCTCTTCGTCAATTGATATCGAACCAACATAATCTAGGTCTGCCTGAGTAACAGTAGCTCTGTGAATTTTAGATCGTAGTACCCATCTAATCGGTGCCATGGTGAAATTCAGAGGTTCTTGATTTTTTAACATATGGAAAAATGCCTACGAAAAGTCTGCCTAAATTAATATCAAAAGGGGCAATAAAACCTCGAGAAATTCTAACGCAAAGATAATCGTAACAAGTCCATCTAGGACTGCAAGAAATCTCTGTTTTGAAGTAGCATTTTTTAACCAAACCAAAAAGCTCTCTTCCTGATTGAGAAAAAAAACTAGATTCAAGACAATCAGAACTACAAAACCGCAAGCACCGAGTAATGTCAAGGTGGCGATCGAACCCGCCTCCGCCATGATACTCAGAAATTGGTCGAAATCATCAAATTTTCTCCGGCAATAACAATTGCATCGAAGTATGATACTCGGAGGCTTCCGTGATACTCGCACGCGCATACGAGGGGTTTCGTTGATAAGCAGGTCGATTTTGCAAGACTACTTAGGTGGTCGGAATGAACGAATTGAAACAGACTTGGTACAGTCGAGAGAACAGAAAGAAGAGCGGCTCAGCGCTAATGATGATAGTACTGATGTTAATGAGTACACAGATGTATAATTTCATCGGAGTCGAGGAAGAAAGACCCAACCTCGAAACGGTCGAGGACACCCCCGCTAGGACCGCATATCAGCAATTCTACCAAGCCGAGGGCCAAACAACAGGAGCCACACAAGGGCAACCTGCCGTAATGGGTAATTTCGACCATGACGCCTTTACCGACCCAAGTTGGGTAGATCCAGCCTCGTACCAAGGCAAGATAACCGACCCATCAGTTCTGCTCACCAACCCAGGGTATGGCTTTTTCCTCGAACAAACAAACACCGAAGATCACGACAATGATGGCATCAACGACCTAGATGATTTAGATGACGATAACGATGGAATTAGCGATCTTATCGAGCGTTTCGATGGATGCTATGGAACCGATCCATTTGACCATGATAACGATGGAATTTCCGACGAGGACGATTGGGATGACGATAACGACGGAATCCTAGAAGGCCCAATTGACTACACCCAAGGAGCCGATCCATGGAACGTTAGTGCAGACCGATATGTTGAGCCAAACACAGTGCACCCTTGGACCGGCACTCCTGTTGGAACCGGGTACAGAATAGATCAGAACCTAATGGATCACGATAATGATGGCGTAACTGATGAGGACATAGATGGTAGCGGTAGAGGTTCGTATGACGAGGATGATGATAACGATGGTAGAATAGACCAGTTCACATGGCCTTGCGATTTCGATGGCGATGGCGCGCAGGACTATTTCGATGATGACGATGATAATGACGGAGTAGTCGACCTCTGGGACTCACATCCTTGGGATTCTACAGTCACAACGAACATAACCGATACTGCTTCAATGTGGGATTTCCCACTTGCTTGGGATGCAAAAGAGACCATTACAATATCATTGGCTCCCACTGGAATCAATCCACAATTTTACATCATTGAAGTTGGAGACACTGTGGTATGGGTCAATGACGACACTAGATCTCACAATGTCACTGCTGATGACGGCACTTTTGATAGTGGAGCAATAGCCCCAGGTGACTCATTTTCATTCACTTTTAACGAGCAAGGAACTTGGCTGTTTTCAGATCCATCTTCTGCATCCCCATTGTGGTCAGGTAGTATACAGGTAGGTCCAGAGACAAGTCAATCACTGCCAGCCGCATTTGACCTCAATCCAGACATTTACACATCCGACAAAATGAACTTCGCAACCAAAGAACAGAATATCTGGCACCCAAGAAATCCGACATTTACTCAAATGATTGATGGAGACCTTGACGGTGATGGCATTCCAAATTTTATAGACCCAGACAACGATAATGATGGCTCTCCCGATTCATCAGATACCGACGATGATAACGATGGATTGCTGGACATGTATGATGTTGATGATGACAACGATGGAATACCAGATTCTTGCCTGCAGCTAGACACTAACCTAGATGGTATTGGAGACTATCCAAATGATCATCCAATTCAAATCCCCGGCATAGACTGCGAACTCGATTACGATAGAGACGCCGATGATGATTTATACAGAGCAATTGATTCTGATTATGATTTAGTCTGGGATTGGATGGACACAGATGTTGGGGGCGCTTGGCCTGCCGATAACTTACTAGGAGAGCCAGGAAATAATGAATTCGATATCCCTTATGATTTGGATAATGACGGTATATTGAACGAAGAAGACCCATACATGATGGCTACTACCGCTCAAGTTGAGAATTGGAATTGTGCTACCTTAATCAATCCAAATCCACAAAATTCCGATATGAATTGTACTGTGTCTCGAAAGTCGTACACAGGTAACAACGATTGGGACAATGATGGAATCAATAATTGGGAAGACGTGGATGATGATAATGACGGCGTTTTAGATTGGCTAGATATAGATCCAAATTGCGATTTGGATGACGATAACGATCTCCACCTTCTGAATGGTTCAAGATTCCGAGACGACGGGCCTAATGATATCGATACGGATATTGATGGCGACGGTCTACCAAATGACGAGGATTGGGATGACGATAACGACGGTATACCAGATCTCTATGACCCCGATGATGGGAATTGTGGAATAGTTGACAACGACAACTCAGACCAATTCTCCACCTCAAATGGCTATTCTCACGGAGACGGTGACATAATCGATGGTAGTGATGACAGCCAAATTTACACTAGTGTCGGGACATCTCAGACTCCAATCTTGTGGGCACAATATTGGCACTTCAGCCCATTCACCGCCGAAGAACATGGATTTATTCTTCCATACAATGGATACGAGGAAACAACAGACACTGAAGTCCCACAAATGGTCTCGAATGGAGAAGTCCCCGAGATGTACTATTACGTTATGATGCGATGGAGCCCATGGAACGGAAACAACTACTTCGATATCGACATGGATGGAGACTCACTCATTAATGGCATAGATGTGGATATGGATGCAGATGGAATGCCTGATTGGTGGGATCAAGACGAGGGCTCAGATGGAAGATTGGATGTAAATAATCCACAATTCGGTGGTTCAACAGACGATGGCGAGTGTGATATTTCTCTAGTTAATTTCCTCATGCCTACAGGAGGCCCACTTACAGAAATAGCCTGTGGTTTTCCTTTAGCATGGCTGTATGCATGGCCTCTACTAAGTGCATCTCAAACAGGTCAAATCATTTTCACTTTACCTTACTCAACTCGGCCGGACCCTGAATATGATGATGGCCCATATGATGGAACAGACGCACCGGAAAATAGTCCAGCCCCGAGCTGTGATTCGAACTGTTTCCACTTCGATTTCACAACCGATACTCCTGATCCTACGGCCGCTGTAACCTACGATCAGATGAGAAACAATCGTGATTTATTCACGGCTTGGATTGGGATAAATTTCGGCTTCTTCCAATGGACTTCCGACCAAAACGCCAACATGTTCCCCGATGAAGTTGCGGATTTGCTAGATAACGACGTAGACCCAGATGACGACTGCGGGGCTCCAATTCCTGGTAACATGAATCCATCATGTATGGTAAATGATACCGCTGATTTAGATGATGACTTCGACGGCGTATACGACCATTGGGATATAGACGATGATAACGATGGTATCTGGGATTATTTTGAACTCGACAGTAACGACGACTTAGATGACGATAGTGGAACAGAATCAGGTAATTTCTTCATCGGTTCAAATTGTGTCGACCAAGATGATGATGGAACCGATACAGATCCAGACAATGATGGCTGGTATCAATCTGTTTGGGACCAAGGTGTATTGGGTCAAGGATTACTATTCCCAATCTACTACGACGTTGATAACGATAACGACGGGATACCAGACGGTGAAGATCCCGACGATGACAATAACGGCGTGCTTGATGAACTACAAGAAACTCTATGTTTCACCGGTGAGGAACAGAGCGTCTGGGACCACGATAACGACGGGGTCCTAGATTGGGCTGATGACGATTGGGATGCCGATGGAATAGTCAATACTCTGGAATTAAATTCGGCCACTCCATTCATCTCTCCTTGGGATCACGATAATGACGGTCTCCGAGACGACGTTGACCTCGATGATGACTCGGATGGGATGTTAGACAAGGACGAAATCATGCTATGGCCATCACGATTTAATCAACCATCAACAAACCCTTGGGATCACGACGATTATGGTAATGGAACAGGAATCGCCAATCCAACAGATCCATTCACTGGTCCGGATGCAATTGACGAGGACGATGACACCGACGAGCGACCAGACAGAGACTGGGACCAAGTAGAAGAGGATCACTCAGGTACATCAGATTGGGACCATGATAATGATGGGGTCCTAGATGAGGACGACAAGGTTCCAACCCGTATCACCATGAATTCTAGTAACGTGCTTTGGTTGGATGCGGTTAATCCAGCGATATTCAAGGGCACAGTAAATTGGTTAGATCCAGATACAGGCGTTTTCGAACCAGCACCCGACCTACCAGTCCAGATAACAATTGAATGGGCGCGAAATGGGACTCTCGCCCTTGAAACAGTAGACGTATTGACAGACGCTGCTGGGGCCTTCGTAGTGGGACAATTCCTATTGCCTGAAGATCTAATTGTAGGTCCAAATACAACCTACAATGTCTATGCAGAGGTCACTGAGATGTTCTACCACGATAGCTCTCAAACCGAACCAATACCTGTAGAAATCAGAGCAAACACCACCATTGATTATGTCTCTTGGACGTATTTCCGAAGTGACGAACAACCTCTCTTCGTGGATTACAAGGTTCACTATGAAGCAGATTGGGATCGTGGTATATTCGACAACAGAATTACTCATGCACCAATTTCCTTCCGTGTCCATGGTGGCCCATTTGGGAACTATACACACCCGACGATATTCGATGGATACGGATATGGATATCGCGCGGATTCGGCCGGCTGGGCATCATTGACATTCGTACAAACCGCTGGGGCTCAAGGACAATGGAAGCAAGTTCAATGGAATTCAACAATGGATAATGGCGTTGGAATTCCACAAGGAGGATACGAAGAAATTATCTGGGATGATAACGCAAAGAATCACTATGTTTTGGGACGTTATGATTACACCAATACTAGCTTACCAATTGGTGATTACTCATTCATTGGCTATGCCAGACCGGATTTAGGCGATGAATTACCATTCCCTTATCTTGAGGGTGCAGAGACTGAGGCATTCACCATTCGCTCCATGCATCGGATGTACATTGAAGCTGATATGTACGTCTCTTCTGTTAGACCAGTCTTCTTCTGGGACGCAACCCAGTTTACAGGCTCTTCATTCGGGGCTTGGAGAGCTCTTTTCCACCAACCAAGTCTTGATGCTGCTGGATTGAATTATGCCGATGTCAGTCTTGGTAAGCCATACGCGATGTCTTGGGACGGAACTCCTGAAGGCCTAACCGGTGAGAGTGCTAGACTACGGCCATTCCTTTCCTCCAACGGTACTCATTGGAGAATTGCGATGCAAAATGGCGGAGACTTCAATGCACCTCCTTGTGGACCTGTTGAGCCAACAGATCCAGACAGTGCAATACGCTGCGAAGTTATCCCTGAAATGTTCACGGGCGAGGAGTTACGAGTCATTGGTAGTGTTTGGAATAGAACCATGGTTCCGTGGCCACACGATCCTATGACTCTACAAGTCGACTTAGATAGGAATGGAATTTTTGCTGGGTCGCAGGAAACAGGATTCGCCAGAGCACCTCAGATGATTAATGGTGTGGCGACCTTCGATTACAATTGGACATGGTACTCTCAATACGCTGCCGGATTCTATGGTATTCGAGCCGACTTCACTAACTCAAATTTCTACTTCACTGGAAATCAGAGTAACGTGCTTGCTCCAACTGGAGCATACCTCAATGTCTCGGTTATTGGTACCAGTGAATTCAAGGAATTAATCCAGCCACGCCTATACCGTGGCCAAA
>Ga0208749_1000185_pt1 | contig 15766 bp, 17 predicted proteins | sample Knorr_S15_td_DCM_FD_185601 | JGI IMG/M metagenome (GOLD analysis project Ga0208749, IMG submission 185601) | Marine microbial communities from Southern Atlantic Ocean transect - Knorr_S15_td_DCM_ad_63m_LV_B (SPAdes) (version 2) | ecosystem: Environmental > Aquatic > Marine > Oceanic | place... | reverse complement strand
CCCAAGGTAGGCTGCTGCCTAGTAATTCAAAGACCATCTTCCAAAGTGGTACATTGATTGGTAAAAAGATGAATAACATCGCTATACCGAGTCTCTGCCTTAGAAGCATAAGAGCGCGAACCATCCTTCCTTTTTGAAATTCAGCGGTCTCTGTGGCTTAGTTGACACACCGAATCGGTCAAAGACTAGTCCTCTTTCGCCGGGTTGCGCGTTCGTGGTGTAGGGGTAGCACAAGAGGTTTCCAACCTCTTTGCCCGGGTTCAAATCCCGGCGAGCGCACCAAATAACTCAAGATAGTCGTGCAGACCGTAGGTCTGCACGTTTGTGAAGCATTCATAGGTCGAGGGCATGGGGGTTTAGTCAATGACGCAGTCTATGGTGACTGGTATCGCCCGAGATTCCTCAGACACAGAGGATGAGGTGCAAATAGTCGGACGCCAAATCTGGAAAATCATTCCCTATGTGACTCGCTATTGGCAAAGGGCATTGGGAGGGCTTCTATCTAACATGGGGGCTAGGGTGTTTGATCTAATTCCATTCATCGCTATTGGGATGGCTGCGGATTACTATAACCCAGACAACCCTCAATTCACTAATTCTATGATTGAAAGTTTTGTCACTCACGATATCTTCTCTTCAATAGGTCCAATTAGTTCAGTTGAATTGGGATTTGGTGCTTTAATCCTCTTATCTTTTGTTGTTTTAGCAGTTTTTCAGGGGTTGAGTAATCAGTTATGGCAGTCCATTGCCTACATGGCCCAGCATGACATCAGGATGGACGCCACACGTTCATTACTCAGCATGGAAGCATCTTACTTTGAAACTAGACAAACTGGAAATCTAATGTCAGTCTTGTCAGCTGATGTAGCACAATTAGAAGACGTAATTTCGGATGCGAGTACCAGCATAATTAGAATTTTTACAACCCTAATCACTGCTTTTGCAATCTTGTTTTGGATGTCTCCGATACTGTGTGCGATTTTATTCACACCGTTTATCCTAATTGTTCCAATGGTTATCTGGTTTTCAACGAGAGTCCAGAGAAAATATCGTAAACAGCGTGAGAGTACTGGAGGAATTGTAGCAATACTTGAGAATGTTCTCTCCGGAATAACGGTTGTTCAAGCTTACAATTCTACACAATTCGAGATGGATAGAATAGATGGTCAAAGTGCAGATTACAGAGATCAAGCAATTCAGGCAGCATTCATCAGAAACAGGTTTATTCCGGGCTTCCACATTGTTGCAGGGATTTCGTTTGGCCTATTAGTATCAGCAGGAGGTTGGTTGATGAGTTCAGGTGATATTAGTGTTGGTCAATTCGTCACGTTTCTTTTGATTTCCACTAGGATGACGATGCCTCTCTGGATTCTAGGAATGTTACTAAATCAACTACAACGAGGCGAAGCAGCTTCTCGCAGAGTATTCGCATTAATTGATTTGGAACCATCGATCTCCGATTCTGACGGAGCTCTGGAATTAACCCAGCCAATATCTTCTATTTCTTTTGACTCAGTCACATTTGCGTATCCCGGTACGGCAATCAATGTCCTGAACGACGTGTCATTCAAGGTTGAATCTGGAGGATTTTTAGGAATAATGGGTCATACGGGGGCAGGCAAATCTACCATTCTAAAGTTATCAGAAAAGTTCTACGAACCGCAATCAGGACAGATTAGAATCAATGGTCAAGATATATCGGAATTCACAATACATTCGGTTCGCTCACGTATTGGCTTTGTCAGTCAAGATCCATTCCTATTCTTTGGAACAATCCGAGATAACGTTGCTTATGCTCGCGAGGCTACTGACGATGATGTAAAGATGGCATTAGAAACTGCTGGTGCTTGGGAATTTGTTATGGAAATGGAGAATGGAATGGGCACAATGGTTGGCGATAGGGGAGTCAGACTTTCAGGGGGTCAGCGTGCTAGAATTAGCCTTGCTAGAGCCTTGCTAATGAATCCGGATGTTCTGATTTTAGACGAGGCGAGTGCGGCTCTAGATGCAGAGACGGAGAAGAGAATTCAACAATCGCTATTCGGTGGAGGAAATGGTTCCAATGGCAAGAAGAGAATAACAATTGGTGTTGCTCACCGATTAGCAACAATAAGAAACGCCGATGAGATTATTTCTATAGTTGATGGGGTGATTGTTGAACGTGGCACCCATCAAGAATTACTCTCAAATGATAGTGTCTATGCTTCACAGTGGGCAATCCAAACTGGACAAATAGAATAAGAGGATCGAATATGTCCGTCGAATGGGCCCCCGTTGTCCCGGGGAGGACCGAAATTGGAAGTGATAACCGTTCAATCTTATTCGGGGGTATTGGACCAAAACATATGGTTGAGATAAGGTATGGATATTCAATCTCTAAGCACCCAGTACCAATCGCGGAGGCTAAAAAATTACTCGAATCAAAAGAAGTAGTTTTGGCCAGTGAGTCAGAATGGAAATTGGCCTTAGATCAAGGAGTAATATTTGGAAATCAAGAACTCGAGAAGCTTTCAGATTGTTGTAAAGGACATTACTGGGGTAAAGCACTTGATGGGAGGTCTCATTCAGAGGATGATTGGACTTTCCTTATTGCAAAACAATGGTCTTCAGGCAAATCAACTACTAGACTATTAGCAAAAGGTTCAGAGCAAACAAAATTTGTTCGGCTAGTGAAGGTAGAAGACATTATTCAATATCCTCCGAATCCGCGGAGATTACCATTGAATAGAGACATTGGAAGCATACTAAAGGAAGAACTTCTAATCGCTCTATTAGTCGGAATCATCCCTTCATTTGTTTGGGCTTACTTCAATGCAAGTGAAGGATATATTCAAACAGGCTGGCCTGGATTGGTTTTTGGTGGATTAATTTTGGGATTATTCTCAATGATTTTCTGGCGTCCGAAAACCACTTCCTATCGACTTGGTAGAAATTGCGGGACCGTCAAACCAAACCGTGGTAAATTACTGTGAGATCATCAAATTGTATCTACAGAATTCTTTTTCATCATCTGATTCAATCCTACGGACTAACACTCCACTTTCGGGAGTATATCTTTCTGTCAGGGCACCTTCGATAATTCCGTCATCGAGTGCCCAGAGTGGAAGACTCTCAGAATCTGATGCTTTATTCGAAAGTTCTACTTTAATATGGAAATCAGGGTCTAGGTCATAACTTAGTTTCCCAAGTCCTGCATATTCCCACCAGTCCATCATTTCGTTTAGGAATTCGATATTTCCGTCGATATCCTTCAGACTAAATGCTAATTCTTGACCAATCCGATTACCAACTTGTCGAAGCAGAGAGGTAAGGTCGATCCCGAATGCACTGAGACTTTCGACTCCCCCGGTCTCTAGCGCCCTTCTTGCCTCATTAACCTCTAATCCAGAGGCCATGAATGCATCAGGATTGAATGGGGTATCGGTTTCTGGAAGATTGTCGTTAATTTCCAATACTTCACGAATTCTCTCAAGGAAAGACATGCTATCGAGAGTTAGTTTCAGCGGGTCGACAATTTTCTCTTCAGTGAATCTCTTTGATGCGGTCTCGAAAGGAATAGCCTCTTCCCAAATTGCATCGATTAAATTCAATTGAGATTCTGCGAAGGTATCTGATTCAACAAATAATGCAGCATCCTCTTTTCCTCTTCCGACAGGATTTTCTTCCATTGTCAGGTATTGTATGACCTCTGATGAATCTACCACTGCACCCTGAGCGTCTAAGTCATCTGAGTGCTTTACCTCAATTAGATCGTGCAACTCTGCATAGAATCTTGTTGTTCGTCTGTCTAATTGAGCGAGAACACGGATCACTACCCCTCTTTCTGCAGCCGAATTAACTTCTGCAAGTGCAGGATTTCTACATAGTTGTAATATTCCAAATTTTCCTAGGACTAAAGTAAGACTCTCATCGGCATCCTCAGCCATTTTTTCTACTCTTTTGAGTATGTGCACTCTTTCTTTGAGTACCGCAAATTTAGGCTCATCCAAAACACTCTCCTGCTCAAATGAAGAGACCTCCTTCCCTGAAATTAAATTGTCATAACTTTCTTCCATTCGGCTAAGTTTTTCCTTATTGATTCCAATCAAATGAGAAACTACCTCGTTTATCGAAGGACTGGAAAATCTCATTGGGCGATCAGCGGTTGAGGTAACGATTCCAATTCTCTGCAATCTTTCCAAAGAGTTGTATGCGTCTAGTCTAGTCGTACTTATTTTTTTGGCGATCTCACTAGCCTTCATGTTTGGTGTACTGGACAATACCATCACAGTATTCACCTCTCTATCCGAGAGGCCAGCATCCATCAGTAGCCGCTCCCAACTCATCAAATCAACTCGTTACGCTACTTAGCGAGCGAAGAATCTTAGCTACGTGTTGACGAGGTCGAAATAACCAGTCGTAAACGAAGTGGATTTTGTTATCAGGTCCAATAACGAATGATGATTTGGAAGGAAATCTTCCAAGATGGACAGGAACACCGTAACTCTCAGCAATCTTTCTGTCTGGGTCTGAAAGTAAGATGAATGGAAGCGCTAATTCCTCTTTGAATTCCTTGTGTTCGTTAACGGTATTTTTACTGATACCTATGATTTCTGCGGGAGGTTCTAGAGAATTGAATATGTTATACTGTTCTTTGAATGATAGACAACCTCTCTTGCACGTTGGTGAACCATCCTCGGCATAAAAGAACAGAACTTTCCAACGACCATCTAAATCACTGAGATTGAACTCGTCTCCCTCACTCGTCAAGGCAGAGAACTCTGGTGCGGTTGTTCCCACTAGTGACTGCATATTTTCTCCCCATTGAAATCTGATTTAATCTAATCTAAGTCTAGAAGGTGACCCATCCTAGCACCTTTGGTAGCTAGATAGTCACTATTGAAATTCGAAATTCCAGCTATGTGTTCGAGCCTTTGTTCAACATTAATTCCATTGTCTATCAATCCACTTATCTTCAGAGGATTATTTGTCATCAATCGAATTTTGCCGACTCCTAAATCTTTCAACATCTCGGCAGCTACATCGTAGGTCCGTCCATCTGCTGGCAAGCCCAGAAGCAGGTTAGCATCCAAGGTATCATGTCCCTGATCTTGTAAGGCATAGGCCTGAATTTTTGAGTAGAGACCAATGCCACGCCCTTCCTGGCGTAAGTATACTATTGCTCCACATCCTTCTTCCTGAATCTTGCACATGGCCGCCTGTAACTGCGGTCCACAATCGCACTTTAGAGAGCCGAATGCGTCTCCAGTAAGACACTCAGAATGAATCCGTACTATTGGTGTGTTTTTGGGATTAGTAATATCTCCGGTGTACAGGGTAGTGTGTTCTTTTCCATCAGGTCCAACAAACACTCTGATTCTGAAATTTCCATACTCAGTTGGGAGGAAGGAATCGGAGTCGACTTCTAGAGGTCGAATATCGTCAATTTGTATCGTCATTCAATTACCACGTATCACCATCTGCTTATCAAAGACTGTTTTTGCAGGACTAATTTCGTAAACACTCAGTTATATAGCGTACGTAATTCAATTGTTCTCATGACCGATGGAGCAATTCTTCCAGACGAGACCTTTTGGTCGGCTCTGTCAGTCTCCATATCGGACAATGCTCCAAATTCTACAGGCCGAATCGCTCGACTGAACAGTTGTGAGATTAACCAAGATGGTGAATTTGTACTTTACTGGATGACAGCCTCCCGGAGGTATCATCACAATTCTGCACTTGAACATTCGATCTCTCTCGCCACTGAATTAGAAAAGCCATTGTTGGTTGTTGAACCGGTTTCCATTCGACACACCTGGTCCAGTGATAGAATTCTAACTTTTTTTGCCCAGGGAATTATCGATAACAACGCCATCTTTACTTCCAATCGAATAACTTACGTTCCATGGGTAGAAACTCATAAACAAACTGGAAATGGACTATTGAAAAAATTATCAAAAAGATCGTGTGCAGTAGTTATTGACGATTTTCCAACCTACTTACCAAGAGATGTCATGCATCAGGCATCCAAGTTTTGTAGAGTGAGATTGGACGCAGTAGATTCCAATGGAATATTACCTATCGGATGGGCCGACCGTGCCTTTCCATCTGCATATTTCTTTCGAAAACACATGCAACGAAACCTAATGAGTGCTCTAGCCACAATTCCGTTATTTGACCCTATGGAAAATGTCCAAATCGATTTACGTCTTTCAAATACATATCTTGAGAATTTATTTTCCAAAGCAGGTAGCCCAATCACTCCATACGAATGGTTGTGGAGGGTAGCCCAAGGAGGAGATATTGGTAAGGAAGCTTGTGCACCTCTAGATATCGATCACGAGGTTCTACCAGTTAATTCGAAACGAGGTGGTCGATTCGAAGCAATTGCAAGACTCGAAAGGTTCCTCAAAAAAGGATTAGACAGATACGATACAGGTAGGAATAATCCTGATGATTCTGCAAGTAGTGGACTCTCACCTTGGCTCCATTTTGGTCACATATCTTCTGTCGAGATTGTCAAGGCAGTTTTGGACCGTTCTGGTTGGAATCCAAATAAAATCTCAATTGAGGATACTGGAAGAGGATCAAGAAGTGGTTGGTGGGGTGTTCCAGAAGCACACGAGTCCTTCCTCGACCAAATTATTACTTGGCGCGAACTCGGTTTTAATTTCGCGCACATCAGAGAAGATCATGACAGTATTGAATCAATTCCTGATTGGGCTAGGACTTCTCTTGATTTACATTCGTCAGATCCACGTGAAGAATATACATTCGAACAAATTGAAAATGCCGAAACTGGAGATGAAATTTGGAACGCTGCCCAGAGACAATTGGTGCGTAGCGGCCACATAGATAATTATCTCAGAATGCTATGGGGGAAGAGAATCTTAGAGTGGGCTCCAAATCCTCAAAAGGCTGCTGAATGGATGATTAATATCAACGATAGGTGGGCCCTTGACGGTAGAGATCCTAATTCTTACACCGGTATATTCTGGGTATTGGGTAGACATGACAGAGCATGGGGTCCAGAGAGGCCAATATTCGGCAAAGTCAGATATATGTCCTCACAGAATACTAGGAAGAAATTGCACCTTGAGAGATACCTTGCCCGTTGGGCAGAAGACGCTCCAATTCCAAAGTGAGAGGGACTTAGATGTACAAGTATGAGCACAATACAGTTGTAGAATCGAATATCGAAACTACATTCGATTGGTTCGAGCACGAAGGCTCTTTTCGCAGACTAATGCCTCCGTGGGAAGTAGCAGAAGAAGTCAAAGCAGACGAGACTCTAGAGGTAGGTTCACAGAGAATTTTCCGTTTCCCAATGGGCCCAATGAAGATGACTTGGGTAGCCGAGCACACCGCATACGATCCACCGCATCATTTCGCAGATAAAATGGTCAAAGGTCCATTTTGGCGCTGGCATCATGATCACAATCTCAGTGAGGTTAACGGTGTTACCACAGTAACCGATGAAGTTAGTTACCAAGTTCCATTTGGTCCGCTTGGTAATCTAGTTGACAGAATATTAGGAGGCGCATTAGTTAGAAGTCGAATTACTCGAATGTTCAAAGCTAGAGAACTACGGCTTCAAGGAGATTTACAGCAACATGGTAAATTCGCGAACCAATCTAGAAAGAAGGTCTTGATTGCTGGCTCATCCGGATGTATAGGCACTCAGTTAGTAGCATTCCTAGATACAGGCGGTCACGAAGTTTGGAGATTAGTACGCCGACCAGCAAAAGTTGGATCACAGGAACTGGAATGGTACCCAGAAAAGGGAGAAATCGATGCAAGTATACTCGAAGGCTTTGACGTAATCATCCACCTTGGTGGGGTTGGAATAGGCGACAAGCGATGGAACAAGCGGAGGAAACAGATGATTCGTGATAGTCGAGTAAATAGCACAAAATTACTTGCCGATGCTATTTCTTCGCTGGAGAATAAACCAGAATGTCTGATGTTAGCTAGTGCTGTTGGCTGGTATGGTGACAGAGGCGATGAGCAATTAACAGAAGATAGCACACCAGGAGAAGGCTTCCTTCCAGATATTTGTAGAGAATGGGAAGATGCAGCATCAACGGTAGAAAAATTGGGAGTAAGAACGGTATTCCTTCGAACTGGGATAGTCCTAACCGCGACTGCAGGCGCTCTTGGAAAGATGCTATTCCCTTTCAAGATGGGAGCCGGAGGTCCAATTGGAAATGGAAAACAATGGATGTCTTGGATTTCTCTTGATGACGAGATATATGCAATAAATCATCTAATGATGAATGAGGAATCCAAAGGAGTTTACAACTTGTCCTCTCCCAACCCTGTTGAGCAGAAAAAATTTGCAAAGACTCTAGGGAGAGTGTTGAGAAGGCCTGCCTTTGCTCCTTTACCGAAATTTGTGGTTAAGATTCTATTTGGCGAAATGGGTGAGAAACTAACTCTCGAGAGTCAAAGGGTGCTACCAACTAAACTCACCGCAGAGGGTTATCAATTCGTTCACGAAGACCTTGAGTTGGGTCTGAGAGACACACTTGGTCTGTGGAAATAATTTCAGATTGGAGTTCTAAACCCAAGCGCTCTGACAACACACCATCCCGTGCGTCCTTCGAAAATAGCAAATGCCCCTCCTACGAATGCTCCGGCCGGCACGATCCAAGCCAAATCCGGCGCGCTGATTAGCAAGCATCCTGCTGCTAAACCGAGTGAGGAAACTACTCCCATGAGGCCTAATCGAAGCCTCACTGCCTTTCCTTTGGCATCGATATTGCATTCAAGTGCCATGATAAGAGGGCAGTAATGCAGGATATTAAGCCCTGTTTTACAAACTAATAGTTCTCAATTACGAAAACGGTCATCTATTTGTAGGCCAGGTCGGCCACTGAATATTCTCCATTTGCCGCGCAGTACCCCGATTCCATAATTCCAATGAAGAGAATAAGTGACAATTGAGGATAGAAAAATCGTCCAAGCAGATTTACTTGGTGAATTTCCCTTAGCAGAACCATACCAAGCGAGAAGATTGTACAAAATCATCAGAGTTGGAAGAGTGTGAACTGCGATTCTCTCTGGACTCATTGGAACTCTATCTAGACTGATATCCCAGAAATCTGGCCACGCCAATCCTCCATTCATAGCACCCCAGAAAAATAATGCAAAAGCCGCGATAACTATTGGAGGGAATGCTGCAACCATTGAATGGGTAAATGCATGCAGTTCACGATATTGGTTACTTGCTAAGGTTCTGACAAGCCCATAATTACCAATTTGTTTCTTGACGCGCGCGAGGTTTCTACGTCGGTGCCACATAATCGCAGTTCTATCAGTCCACAATTTATGACCTGCCTTTCTAATTCGATGATCTAGCATAACATCTTCAGCTCCGATTGCACCCTCATCAAAACCTCCTACTTCTTGCAAAACCGAGCGCCGATAAGCAGAATTAACTCCGGGTAGTTGAGTTACTTCTGATAGTTCTGAATCTCCTACCTTTCCATAATTTGTACCTGCGGTATAGATTGTAGAACAGAACGCGACATCGATTACACGTTGCCAAAGAGTGGATTCTTCAACAGGAGCGAAATTAGGCCCACCAACTCCCGCAACATCATCTCGCTCAAACCATCGAACTAATTTTTCTACCCAATCCTCAGGTACGATTACATCATCATCTGTGAAGAAAACCAAATCTGAGGATGAGGCATCTATTGCAACATTACAAGCATCAGCCCTAGTCCTAGAACCAGAGTCATCTACAAATCGTATCCCCTTACTTTCTGTGACTGATTTTCCAGGGTCGTTATTTGGTCCAACTACAATTATTTCTAGTGGTCCAGTATAGGTTTGAGTCTCCAATCCCTCTAATGCTATCGCCAACTCTTCGGAATTACGAACACTCGGAATGATTACACATACCGATGGCTGGCTCATGATTTGGCCGAAACCACTCTCGCTTTCAACCACACTCACAATATGTCAGCGTCGAATGCCATCATGGGTCATTACTGACACGTGGCGCTAGGAAGTATGTCCATGACGCACCACCTTCATTAGAATTCCAAGAAAGGCGCAAAGGATAGCGATCTTGGAACTCGACGGTAACTTCCTCGGTTAGGCCGCTAGCTAACTTACGGCTAAGTGGGTCAAGGAATTGTAAGGAATAGGTGGAGGCAGTTGGTTTTGGAGCGACCAACTCCGACATTTCTCCCGCATCGAAGCGGACATTTACTCCCTCGCCAGCCTCGACGGTAACGGATACAGTCATCTGATTCTTATCGAGGCTCAAATCGACTAATTCTCCAACAAATTTGGCTGCGCGTAGAGCTCTAGAGAGTCTGTCCGCGCTTAGGGTTGCTTTGCATTCAAAATCCAAATCAGGTTGGCGGGGCTCGTTGATTGAGCCTGTGTCAAGTCCACGTAGAATCCGATGAACTTCGCCGACACGGACATTGATTGCACCGGTCGCACCATCATAATCTAACTCAACCAAGTCGTTTGGACCAGCCAAGGTAAGAAGGTCACGAAGCTTACCAAGTTCTAGGCCAATCTCAACAGGCTCTACTTCGTATGTCTCGAAACAAGCATCTGCCACGGTAACCGATAGTAATGCCACATGAGAACCGTCAACGACGGTCGTACTCAAACCATTTTCCCCCCAACTTAGTTTGGCTTCTTCGGTAAGAACCGAGAGCAGATCGACGATTTCCCGCATCAGTTGTTGTTTGGCAGTGACTCTTAGCATCCCAACACCTACCTAAGACCCCTCCAACGGGGGGTTCTTCATGGTTCGCTAATGAAAATCCAGACTATATTAACTGATTACGACCCACGTAGTGGGTCGCTAGAGTAATCATTGATACTCGCGGAATTTATGGCCACAAGCCTCACAAGTACAAATTTTTGTCTCTGGTTCATCGCTCGAACGAGTTTGCATAAGTACCACGAAAATTCGGTCCCCGTCACATTCAGGACAACGATAATCACCGACCCAAAGAGTTCCTCTGGCGACTTCTTCCTCGACTACCTCGGTAAGGTGCTTGAGGTCCTTTACACTTGACGATGCGGTCGTTTTCGATAAATCGATTATTTCCCCGGTCATTGGATCTGTGAATTCCGCACCTTTTCCATCCTCGCCACTAAGTGGGCCTTCGTAGCCACATTTGTAATCAGTACATCGGATATTACCATCTGGTGACATGAATCCTAGAGTACCACAAATCGGACAGAACATTCGTAATCCTCCCTTTGCTGCGTCTGAGTGACCTACCAGCGCTAGTCGGATATGTACTTCAACATTCGTAATCAATAATTCCTGTTTAATCATGCAATTATGGATGTCGAAAAGCGCCAACCAAGCCAAGCTAAAGTAATACTACCGAGGATAGTTGTAGTAATCATTATCAAAGTAGATGATGGATTAGTTTCTGCTAATCGAATGGAATCAACAGCGAATGCCGACATGGTCGTAAAGGCACCCAAGACACCGGTTCCAAACAGTAATACGGCCTCATCACCAACTGTTGCACCGGCAGCCACCGCACCCAATAATACGCCAAGGAGTAATGATCCAACGAGGTTTGCAGTCATAGTTCCCCAAGGTAATGAATCAGATGGTAGCCATTGTTGTAATGCGTAGCGAGCCACCGCTCCTATCGCACCACCTGCTGCTACTAGTGTAACAAGTCGCAAGTCCATGTCGTTGCTAGGTTGCGATTCGGTTATTGACCGCTTCCCGTGAATTTTCTGAATAGCGCGGGATTCAAGCGGAATGCACTTCTCGCGGTAGTCATGAAACTGCACTACGACTGGCGGCTAGCCCGGGTTGTAGATGACGAAGGAGTCATCCATGACGAGTTGGTTTGGTCTAGTAAGCGCTCGGCTGGAGCCGTTGCTGACCGACTATGGGACTTGCAACGGGGGCGTTTGAGCCCAGAAGCTCGCACCCTATCTGATAGATTTCCTGAAGCAGTAATCGATGCACTTGGTGCAATGTCGAATAATGATTGGCCCGAACTTGATGATGAAGAATCAAAATTGTTTGAGACCGCAACCCCAATTCTCGCTAAGAGAGGTGTTGCAAATGCTGCTGGCGATACAGACCGCCGATTGGATATGCTTGTGTCTTCAGCGGCCGAACTTCGTGCTTCTTGGACAACAAATGAGGCACGTTGTGTAGAATGGGCAGGTCTTTTTCTCTCGGAAGTAGATATCGATGCTCAAAGAAATGAAATACCTTCTGCAATAGCAGAATCAAACTCAATCGGAGAGGCAGCCACCACACTGGGAGTGGAATCACCGGCCCATTCTCCCTCTGATGTCGAATGGCAAGCATTGCGAGCTCATGCTAATGGTGTAGTAGAACTGACCTCTCGTCTTGCTTCACATGAGGGTGCTATCTGCGATTTAGCCAAGCAACACGTGCCAAGCCTCGCAGCCCTAATCGGGCCACTGGGGGCTGCCCGAATGGTAACTTTAGCAGGAGGTAGAGAGAGGTTGGCTAGAATGCCATCAGGCTCTCTACAGGTATTAGGTGCACACGCGGCTATGGCTGCACATCGGCGTGGAGCAGCGCCACCAAAGCATGGAGCGATCCTCTTCAGTATGCCTCAGATTTCTCGTTCACCTAGATGGGTACGTGGAAAGATTGCGAGGTTCCTCGCTGGAAAAGCCTCAATCGCAGTCAGATGTGATCATTTTGGTGGAGAACCTTGGGATGGGGATACTGTTGCTGAGATTCACAAAGAGACCGAGGCGATCAAGGCCAAGTTTCCCAAGCCACCCAAGCGGAAGTGATAGATTTGCCAAAACCCGTCAAGCTCGCTTGGGGTATTCGTCGCGAACGTAGAAGTCTTTGGTCTCGTAACGCGGTAAAGGGAGTATCCGTCAGAGGAGAAAGGCGCAAAAGAGATGGCAGAAATGAATGGCGTCTTTGGGACCCTAATCGCTCAAAGGTAGCCGCCAGCGTTCTCAAGACCAAGAGGGATGCATCCGCACTATTGCCCGAAACTGCCTCTACTTGCCTCTACCTCGGAGCATCTTCTGGTGGTACTGTAAGTCATATCCATGACAATGTCTGTGGTGCTGGAAATCATCACGGTGGACAGGTGGTCGCAGTGGATATTTCCCCTAGGATGATGCGTGATTTGGTCAAGTTAGCCGAACGTCGCCAAGGGCTAGTTCCGGTCTTAGCCGATGCACGTAATCCACTTGCTGTCGCCCCATACATTAGAGGTAAGGCGGATTGGTTGCATCAAGACCTTAGCATAGGTGATCAAGCGGAGACATTCGTCAGGATGACTTCGGCATTTCTCAAAGAAGGTGGAACCGCTCTGCTATCTTTGAAAGCAGCAAGTGAGCGGTGGATGGAAGGTGGAGATAATGCTAGATTTGAGCACTCAAAGAGCGTCATCGAAGATTGCCAGCATCTAGAATTACTAGAGGTAATCGACATCTCGGTATTCGAGGAACAGCACACTGTGTTTCATTGTGTTAGGATATAATCAAGCTTCTGCAGCAATTAATATCCCAATAAACACGAAGTAAACTAACATGAAAATCACGGATAAAATTAGAATTCCAACTCCAATCCACCCTACTACTTGCGCCGCCTTAGCTAGACCATGGTCCGGGTGCCCTGGATGTTGATTTGTAATTTCCATCGCAGAATTTGCTAACAATAATCCTACAGGTGGTAAGAGGCAGCAGACGGTAAGCCCAAGAATTGAGCAAATTAGGGCAGCCATTGCTTGTGTAGCTGGATATTGCCCTACCGCGCCTGGATTACTTACTCCTTGGACATACAATACTTCAGGTCCTTCAAGGTTAGGAGTTGCTTCAGATTGAGAATCATCATCCATCATCATTCACCTCTGTTCTAGAATTTCAAGCAAACGCGCCTATTCCACCCAAAAATATGAAGAAAACCAAATACAAAACAAGTCCGAGTAATGCCCCTATTAGGCTAATGATATTGATTACATTTGAAGCATTAATCATACCACTATCCGGATGATATGTGCCGCCAATATTTTTCTTATCAGAACTTACTAGAAACATAGCTGGGATAGTGAAGCAAAGGCTAGGTCCACAACATAAAGCGCTTGCTCCTCCTAATAGAGTCATAAGCCCTAGAATGGCCAGAACTAGTCCAGCAACCGCATTTGTTGATTGCATTTGACCACCCATTACCTGAGGTCCTGCATTGATGTTAATTGTAGTAGGCTCTCCAGAAATTTGTGGTCCGCTGGAGCCCTCAGTCATACCAATTCGTCAGTGAATCGAACTTTCAATGCTTTGGAAGTATAATCTACCAATGGATAACATCATTTTCTCAGATACACTGCCGCGTATATGCCGGAGATGCCTGAGGTAGAAACAGTCCGTCGCGGCCTCATTCCTCATTGGGTAGGACGACGAATTAGCTTTGTCGATTTACGCCGTCTTGATCTCCGATTTCCATTTCCATCGAATCTTGAAGAAGCCCTTACAGGTGCTAAGGTAGTAGAGATTGGACGCGCCTCAAAATACCTCTTGATTCGTCTAGACAATGGAAATACTTGGTTAAGTCATCTGGGGATGACTGGAGTCTGGACAATTGATTCACCAGGTGATGGAAAACACGATCACGTATACGTTGAGTTTGATGACGGAAGCCTAACCTCCACTTACTCCGACCACCGTAGATTTGGAATCATGGATTTGATGCCGACATCCTCTGAAAGTGAACATAAACTCCTATCAGTTTTAGGTCCAGAACCGCTTACGAATGATTTCACTTTACAATCACTTAAGGCAGGTTTACACGGCCGTCGGAGTCCAATCAAAACAGTTCTACTCGATCAGCGAGTTGTCGCAGGATTGGGCAATATCTACGTTAGTGAGATACTCCATCGTTCAGGAATTTCTCCAACCAAAACAGCGGCTGAAGTAGCGGGTAAAAGTCAACGTATTGTCGTCTCAATTGAGAGAATTCACAAATTTACCAATGAGGTAATATTCGAAGCCATAGAAGCGGGTGGATCAACGATTTCAGATTTCCGAGGAGTTGAAGGTTCGGGAGATTTAGGCTACTTCCCTCAACAATTCATGGTATTCAACAGAGAGGGAGAAAAATGCAAGCAGGAAAGCTGTGGAGGTACAATTCGACGTATCGTTCAATCTGGACGCTCGACATTTTACTGTCCAAGATGTCAGAGATAATTATGACATGAGTCTCTTTACAACAGCCAAGTTTAGCCTTATTGGAATCAACCTGTTTGCATAGGGTATTGGCTTATTCAACCATCCAGGGATTACTTCTCTTCTTCCTTTACGCATGGCCTTCACCGCGGTCTTGGCTACCTTCTCTGCTGGGACAGCCCCAGATAACTCAAGAGTGCCTAAATCCATTCCAGCAACCTCTTGAAAACCGGTCTCAACGAAACCGGGGCAGAGAGCAGTTACCGATACTCCACTTTTCTTCAACTCAGAATGTAACGCGCGTGTGTACGATAGAACATAGGCCTTTGTTGCACAATATACCGCCATTTTTGGCCCTGGTTGATACCCTGCAATTGAAGCAACGTTCAGTATCTTTCCCGAACCCTGTTTTTTCATCTCTGCTCCATAATGGCGAGCTAAGTGAGTCAAGGCTCTAATATTCAGGTCAATCATGTTGAGTTGCCCCTCTTGGTTGAGGCTCAAATGCTCACCGTTAAATCCGAAACCAGCATTATTGACGAGTATGTCTATCTCTCCGGTGTCCCTAATCAGATTCTCTACCCCTGCCTGTTCAGAGAGATCAGATACGACT
>Ga0208749_1000183_pt1 | contig 15804 bp, 20 predicted proteins | sample Knorr_S15_td_DCM_FD_185601 | JGI IMG/M metagenome (GOLD analysis project Ga0208749, IMG submission 185601) | Marine microbial communities from Southern Atlantic Ocean transect - Knorr_S15_td_DCM_ad_63m_LV_B (SPAdes) (version 2) | ecosystem: Environmental > Aquatic > Marine > Oceanic | place... | reverse complement strand
ATCCAATCTTAAGGACTCACTTAAAAAGTTCGATGAAATTACCTAACTGGCAGCACAATTCGGGCAAAGAACCGAAGCGAACGCTTAAACCTCAAGCGTTGCGTAGTGCAAGAGAAAGACGTAGACAGTTAAAAAAGCGTCTACTTAACACCTCTTCCCCACGGAAGGGGTTTTATAATGTGTACATATAAAGGAGACACATGAACAAAACAGTTAATCTAGAGATCAAAGGTCAACTAGCAAAACTACTTGCTACTGAAGATCTTATCATAGAGAACAAGCAAGTAGAGACTGCAATGTTCAATGTTGAGACTCGTGTCTTGACTCTACCAATGTGGGATGCAGAAGAGAGTGTATATGATATGTTAGTTGCTCATGAAGTAGGGCATGCACTATTCACACCTAATAGAGATCCAAGAAAAGGTATTCCTCAGACATTCCTTAATGTTACAGAAGATGCTCGTATTGAAAAATTGATGAAGCGTAAGTACGAAGGTCTTCCTAAAACATTTTATGGTGGTTATAATCAATTATATAAGGATGACTTCTTTGATCTTGCTGGTGTTAATATTGATGAGATGAATCTTGCAGATAGAATCAATCTTCACTTTAAAATTGGTCCTTTTATGGGTATTCAATTTAATGAGGAAGAGCAAAAGATTGTTGATGCAACTTTTAATGCAGAGACTTTTGAAGATGCAGAAGATGCAGCAGAGATGTTATACAACTACTGTAAGCAAGAACTTGCAGAGCAAGAAGCAAAGCAGAAGGAGGAAGAAGAAGAATTTGAAGCGATGATGAAGATGCAAGGAAATAATAGTGATGGTGATGATATGAATGAGGATGTCTTTGAATCATATAATGAAGATCAGTTGGATAATGATACTGATGAAGAAGGAGAAGGAAATCCAAAATCTGGTCGTCCTGACTTAGGAGAAGATCATACAGAGTATGATGATATTACTGAGAGTGTAGCAGGAAATGAAGCAAGTGGTCCTCCTGAGCAGGATTCAGAACCTAAAGTTAGAACTGATACAGCATTAGCAAAAGCAATCAAAGATTTAGTTAATGATGAAGCACAACCAAATGAATATATTGAATTGCCTGAACTAAATTTGAATACTGTTATTAATTCAAATGAGTCTATTCATACTTACATCCAAGATTATTGGAGACAGAATGAAAAAGATGTAAAAAATTATAATGAAGGATATGAGTATCTACTAGAAGATTATGCCAGAGTTGAACAAGCATATCAGACGTATAGGAAGGAAGCACAAAAAGAAGTAAACTATCTTGTTAAAGAATTTGAATGTAAGAAGGCAGCAGATTCATATGCAAGAGCAACAGTATCTAAGACTGGAGTTTTAGATTGCTCTAAACTTCATACTTATAAGTACAATGAAGATCTATTCAAGAAGGTAACAACTCTTGCTGATGGTAAGAATCATGGTTTAGTATTCATTCTTGATTGGTCAGGTTCAATGGCAAATTGCTTAATGGATACTCTTAAGCAGTTGTACAATCTTGTATGGTTCTGTAGAAAAGTTGGTATTCCTTTTAAGGTTTATGCTTTTACTTATGAGTTCAATCGCAGTATAGAAGGTAATGGATACAATCTTCTTCAACACTATACTCCAAAGGATGGATTGCTTGCTGTAGATGATAGATTCTCTTTAATGGAATTCTTTAATAGTGATTCAACTAGTAAAGAATCTGAACAACAATTACGTACTATTTGGAAAGTTGCTTATGGAATGAGGAACTATTGCTCATACCCTACTCCACCAAGATTACAACTCTCTGGAACTCCATTAAACGAGACAATAGTTGCCTTAAATCAAATCCTTCCAAAGTTTAGAAAGGAGACTGGTGTTCAAAAAGTTCAATGTGTTATTCTTACTGATGGTGAAGCAAATCACCTTCCTAAGCATAAGTTAGTAGAACGTCGTTGGGAAGATACACCATACTTAGGACAGAATTCTATTAATGCAGTAAAGGATCATTTACGCAACCGTAAGAATGGTAGAACATATAGGATTAAGCATTCATGGAATGAGTTTACAGGTACTCTTATAGAGTATGTAAAGGACAGTAATCCAGGTATCAATTTTGTTGGTATTAGACTTCTTGCTCCTCGTGATTCTGGATACTTTATTGATCGTTACTTGGGATGGAATACTCCAGAAGCACTTAAAGCAAAAGCACAATGGAAGAAGAGTAAGAGTTTCTCTATGGAACTTGATGGATATAATAAGTACTTTGGTTTATCATCTGCTACTCTTGCAGCAGACGATGATTTTGAAGTTGAGGAAAATGCAACTAAGGCACAAATTAAAAGAGCATTCTTTAAATCTTTGAAGACTAAAAAACTAAACAAGAAAGTCTTAGGGGAATTCGTGGAATTAATTGCATGATAAACCAGTTGAAAAACTGGTACACATACTATATACTCCTGTATTGTAAGAGTATATAATGTATATAACAAAACAAATACATCATTATGCCTTTTGAAATTAAAATGACTGAAGACCAAATCAAAGATGGTTTGAAGAAAACATACGGCACAGAATTTACTGCTGCTGATATTCGTGCCTTCTGTGCCATGAATGATATTGGTTATCAGACAGTTACTAAAAAACTACTTAAGCATAAAGTAGAGAAGGGTAAATGGAATTTGGAAGTTACTACTAAAGCAGTTGAGAACATCGAACGTTCATTCAAAGCACCTGCTGCTCCTGTCGCTGTTCCTGCTGTAGTTCAAAATCTTATCCCAGAGAAGGATTCAACTTTTGTTAAGTTTGGAAACTTCAATGACGTTAAGAAGATTATTCAATCCAAGTTGTTTTATCCAACATTCATTACTGGTCTATCTGGTAATGGTAAAACATTCAGCGTCGAACAGGCGTGTGCTCAATTAGGAAGGGAGTTAATTCGTGTCAACATCACAGTCGAAACGGACGAAGATGATCTCATTGGTGGTTTCCGTCTTATTGATGGCAGCACTGTTTGGCACAACGGTCCTGTTATCGAAGCATTACAAAGAGGGGCAATCTTGCTTCTGGACGAAGTTGATCTTGCCTCTAACAAGATCTTGTGCCTCCAGTCAATCCTAGAAGGTAAAGGAGTATTCCTTAAGAAGATTGGTAAGTTTATAAAACCTGCTCCAGGTTTTAATGTTCTTGCTACTGCTAATACAAAAGGTAAGGGATCTGACGATGGTAGATTCATAGGAACTAATGTTCTTAATGAAGCATTCCTAGAAAGATTCTGTGTTACCTTTGAACAACAGTATCCTTCACCTACAACTGAATATAAGATCCTTGTAGCAAAGGCAATAGAAGTTGGACTATCTAAAGGTGACCATGACCTTAATCAACACTCTGACTTCTGTCAGCGTCTTGTAGACTGGGCAGACATCATCCGTAAAACATTCTATGATGGTGGTATTGATGAAGTTATTAGTACTCGTCGCTTGACACACATCATTAGAGCGTTTAGTATCTTTAATAACAAAGAGAAGGCAGTTAACATATGCCTTAATAGATTCGATGATGAGACTAAGCAGTCATTCCTTGAACTCTATGATAAAGTTGATCCTAACTTCACACCATCAGAAGAAGATGGACAAGAAGATCAATCCTTGGTATAATACTAGGAGAAAAGCATGTCTATTATGAGTGACGAGAATAGAGTAACACCTCAGGAGTCTGATGAGTATGATCCTCCAAAGTCAAAAGATGATGATAGGATCACCTCATTAGAAAGTGAGGACTATGACCTAATCAATCCTGAACCAAAACATTCTAAGTATTGGTATGATTATGATAGGAATGATCCTGATAGACCAAATCCATTCCCTGCTGATCCTCTAGCAGATAATGATGATCAAATAGCACATCATATTAGTGCAAAAACTGATGAAGATTTATTTGCAAGTATGGATGGAGTTGACTTTAGTCTTGGTGGAACCAATCACTATGCTAGTGCAGTTGACTTCCAAGTAGGTAACATGGTTGGTGCAGCAGAGGAGATCAAAATTGACACCAGTGGTTATGATACTGTAACTTTTGCTGATGCTCATGATCCAAAACCAAAACCAGATTTAAAATTTAAATCTCACAAGTATCAAGAAGATAAAGGTATTGAAGACCTAAAATCTTATGTCTCTTCTACCTATCAAGGACATTATACAAATAACAATTCTGATACTCAAACCCTTGATCTTATTCATTCTGTAGGTGATGCAGAATCATTCTGTAGATCTAATGCAATTAAGTATTTGAGTCGCTATGATAAGAAGGGATCTGCAAAGCAAGACATCCTAAAAGCAATGCATTATTGCTTACTCCTTTATTACTTTAGTGGCAACACTAAAGAACCTGATTACACTAACACTCGTTATGAAACTTTCTGATAAAACTGTCAATCTACTCAAGAATTTTAGCAACATTAATCAATCTATTCTTTTTAAAGAGGGTAGTAAACTTCGCACCATGAGTGTGATGAAGAACATTCTTGCGGAAGCAGAAGTTAATGAAGCATTCCCAAAGGATTTTGGCATATATGATTTGAATCAATTCCTTAATGGTATGGGATTGCATCAGAGTCCAGACTTGGATTTTACTAATGATAATCATGTGGTTATTAAAGAAGGTAGGATGAGATCCAAATACTTCTTTGCAGATCCTAGTGTAATAGTTACACCTCCTGATAAAAATCTAGATCTTCCTAGTGAGGATGTATCATTTGATCTTAATACTCAACAGTTAGATCGTTTGCTTAAGGCAGCAGCAATTTATCAGTTACCAGACTTAGCAGTTATTGGTGATGCTGGTGTTGTAAGGATTGTTGTTAGAGATAAGAAGAATGATACCTCTAATGATTTTGCTATTACAGTTGGTGAGACATCAGATAGTTTTGTATTTAACTTTAAAGTAGAGAATATTAAGATTATACCTGGTACTTATGAGGTTGTTATATCTCAAAAACTATTGTCCAGATTTAAGTGTAAGGATTATGATCTTACATACTTTATTGCATTAGAACCTGATTCATCCTTTGGTTAATGAGAAATTCTATCCTCTATGGTGATTGTAGAGAGACGTTAAAACAGTTTGCTTCATACAAAGATAAGGCGAGGATGTGTGTAACGTCACCGCCTTATTATGGTCTTAGGGATTATGGTGGTGAAGAGAACCAAATAGGTCAGGAACAATCACCTGAAGAATTCATACAAAACTTAGTTGAAGTTTTTAGTTTGGTAAGAGATTGCCTAACTGATGATGGTACACTGTGGGTTAACATAGGTGATAGTTATTATAACTATAGACCTGGTAAAGGTCAGGCATATCCTAAACAATCAGTAAGTAAGACTAAACAAGACTTACCAGATAAGTGTAACAAAAGAGGTAATAAATTAGAAGGATTAAAAGAGAAGGATTTAATTGGTATACCTTGGATGTTAGCGTTTGCATTACGTGCAGATGGATGGTATCTAAGACAAGATATTATTTGGCATAAACCCAATCCAATGCCTGAGTCGGTAAGAGATAGATGTACTAAGTCTCATGAATACATCTTCTTGTTGAGTAAAAATAAAAAATATTATTATGACAATGAAGCAATTAAAGAACCAGCAAAAGACTGGGGTACTAGAGATCGTACTAAAGGTAAGTATCATAATGCTGGCACTGGTCTATCCCCTCACACAGGGTTAACTAAGAGTTATCCAAAGAAGAATAAAAGATCTGTTTGGAGGGTAACTAACAAACCATTTAAGGGTGCTCACTTTGCAGTATATCCACCTGATCTTATTGAACCATGTATAAAGGCAGGTAGTCAAAGTGGTGATATTATATTAGATCCATTTATGGGTTCTGGTACAACTGCTAGAGTGGCAAGGTCTCTAAATAGGGATTACATCGGTTGTGAACTTCATGAAAATTATCGGGACATGATTGAGATACCATCTTTAGATGGATTGGTTGAGAAGTGAAAAAGTATGCACCATTTAGATTAAATTGTTTTGGAGTCTTAGGAATTATTTTAATACTTAATGGCATTGGGTCTATGGTGTTTGTTTATTATGCTATAATGGAAACTATAAAATGATTAAATTATGGGAGATTTGGAAGTATGCCTTGGGAAGTTTCTCGGATACTAAAACTGCAAAGTATGATAATGCAATCTGTGTTATTCGTAGCGTTATCTTTATCAGTTATCTTGTTACTAATTGTTTTATTACTGCTGGTGTAATTCGTCATTGGAACCCTCCTAATAATGTACAAAGTATGCGGACAAGATGATTCCTATCCTAGGAACATCACAAGTGAAAATGAATATGATGATTGGACAGATGCTCAAGACAAAGCTGTGCAATTGCTTGAGGATGGTGTAGAATGGGTTCAGATCCTTATTGGGGATTCTGATGATTGGGGCATGCTCCAAGAGTTAAACCTAGAGAGAGGTATTAAAGATGATACCTTTAGTACTCATTCTCTAGCACCTTATTATGTGAGATTGAGAAATTATGAGGGATGAATTCCTTTGGGTTGAGAAGTATCGACCCAAGACAATTGAAGAATGTATCTTGCCTGAGAATATCAAGAAAACTTTTCTTGAATTTTTGGAAGCAGGAGAAGTACCTAATCTACTTCTTGCTGGTCCTGCAGGGTGCGGTAAAACTACAGTTGCAAAAGCACTGTGTAACGAGTTAGGAGTGGACTACTATGTCATTAATGGATCGGATGAAGGCAGGTTTCTCGACACTGTTCGGAACAACGCCAAAAACTTCGCAGCAACAGTCTCTTTATCATCTGAGGCAAAGCATAAAGTCATCATCATCGACGAGGCAGACAATACCACTTCCGACGTACAACTCCTTCTTAGAGCGAGTATTGAGGAATTCTCAAACAATTGCAGATTCATCTTTACCTGCAACTACAAAAACAAAATCATTGAGCCCCTCCATTCGAGATGCTCAGTCATCGAGTTCTCCATTGCAGGAAAACAAAAACCAGCAATCGCTGGTCAATTCTTCGCAAGACTTAATACCATCTTGGGACAAGAACGGGTTGAGTCTGATAAGAAAGTCCTCGCAGAACTCATCAACAAACACTTCCCCGATTGGAGAAGAGTCCTAAATGAGTGTCAACGATACTCAGTAAGTGGAAAGATAGATTCTGCAATCCTAGCAACCTTTGGGGATGTAAAGACTGAGGATCTAATCAAACAATTAAAGAGTAAGAATTTTACGGAAGTCCGTAAATGGGTAGTTCAAAATTTGGATAATGATCCTGCTCTTATTCTTAGAAGAATCTACGATTGCATGTATGATTCTTTGGAACCTAGCAGCATACCTGCCGCAGTTCTGATCATTGCAAAATACCAATATCAGATAGCGTTTGTTGCAGATCAAGAGATTAATCTCATGGCGGCTTTAACCGAACTAATGTGTGAATGTAAATTCAAATGAATGAAGCAAGAGTAAAAAAAGACATGGATGTGAGAGTCATCCGTTTAGTTACAACAGAAGATGTTGTAGCAGACTTACTAGAAGAGACTGATGATTCAGTTACAATTCGTGGAGGGATCGTAGCAGTTCCAACTAAGGATGGTAACATTGGATTTGCATCATGGACACCTCTTCTTGCTAGTCCTGTTGAGGATATAACACTTAGCAAGAAGCATATTGTTTATGTTGGTGATCCTAATCCTGCATTAATAGATCATTATGCTAATCAGTTTAGTAAAATTGTAACCCCTGATTCTGTACAAGAAGGAATTATTGTTCCCTAATGATTGACATTAAACTTTGTGATTTGAATAGTTTTTTTGGTTGTGTTGATGCAACTAACACAACAGAATTAAAAACTAATGCCTTTCGTCCTCTTAGGACTTATCTACAGGAGAAGTCTTTTGAGAAGCATTCTGGTGGTCAACTAACTTATGTTGGTAACTATGCAGATGGTCAAGACTTCGTTGATAATGATGGAGTCCCTTATGAGATGAAAGGTTCTTTGGGATTATTTAATAAGAATGGATCATGCAAACAGGTTATCCTAAAAAATAATATGCCTGGTCGCAGCAAACAAAACTTGGAGAAAACTTTTGAGTATATGTTTTTGGTTGATACTAAGAACATGAGTATTGCTGTTACAACATGGGATATTGTTGAGAGTAGATCCAAACTTGATGGAGCAGGTGCAACATTCAAACTTCAAGCAGGTGATTACACTATGCTTGCTGAGAATGTTGAACCATCTGTAAAGAATATTACTGCAAATGAACTTCTAGAATCTTTAGAGAGCATTCTATGAAGAAGTCCCTGAAGTCTCTTAAAACACCTCTCAGGTATCCTGGTGGTAAGTCTCGTGCTTGTATAAAGATGGAGAAGTATCTACCTAATTTGGCAACCTATGAGCAATATAGAGAACCCTTTATTGGGGGTGGGTCTTTTGCAATACATGTTACTAAGTTGTATACTAATTTACCTATCTGGGTAAATGATTTATATAAACCATTAGCAACATTTTGGCAGCAACTTCAGGAATCTGGAGATGTTATGTCTGAGAGATTGTTAGAACTCAAAGAGGAACACAATACACCAGACAAAGCAAAGGATCTTTTTAAGACAGCAAAGGAGACTATCAGTGCAGAAGAAATTACACCCTTGGACTGTGCGATTAATTTTTATATTATCAATAAGTGCAGTTTTAGTGGTCTTACTGAGTCCTCCTCCTTCTCACCTCAGGCAAGTACCTCCAACTTTACTGTTAGAGGAATTGAAAAACTTCCAGAATACCAAGAGTTAATATCCAATTGGGTTATAACAAATTATTCTTATGAAGAGGTGTTGAAAAATGGAATGGATTCTTTTATATACTTAGATCCTCCTTATGATATTAAGGATAATCTATATGGTAAGAAAGGTGGAATGCATAAGACATTCGACCATGATAAATTTGCAGAAGACTGTGAGGCATGCGAGTCTCACCAATTAGTATCATACAATAATTCTCAATTAGTAAAGGATAGATTTGCTGGTTGGGATGCAGCAGAATATGAACTAACATATACCATGAGATCTACAGGAGATTATATGGGTGATCAAAGTACTCGTAAAGAGTTGCTTTTACTAAATTATGAAAGAAGTAGTTTAATGGAGTTCTTCAAATGAATTGTTGGCATTGTAATACTGAACTAATATGGGGATCAGATTTTTCTGGTGAGGATTATGGATGTGAAGAAGAATATTCTATTGTAACTAATCTCTCATGCCCCAAGTGTGAATCATTCGTACAAGTTTACTATCCAAAAAAATGAAATGTAGAGTTCAATTATATGTCGCTGGCAAACTCTTCCATGAAGATGTATATGCTAGAGATTATCAGGAAGCAAGGAAAGTTGCTCTTGCAAGAAATCCCAATGCCAGAGTCGTAAGTGTAAATACGATAATGGAGTCGTTTAATGACAATTGAGTTGAAGCATTGGTTGAATTCTATCAACCATACTAAAGAGGATTTAACCGATGATCCTGATGCGATCAAATCTTATCCTCCCTATATTATTAACAAATGTCTATCTGGACACCTAGATTGCATACTCTTTGCTAATGAAATGAACAAATATCCTTCTCTAGATAGGGATATGCAATATAAATTTTATCTAAATAGTCTGAGGAAACGGAAGAGATTCTCTCCGTGGATGCGAAAAGATAAGATTAGTAACCTTGACCTTGTTAAACAATACTATGGATATAGTAATGAGAAGGCAATGCAAGCGTTGAATATTTTGTCTAAAGAACAACTCGATTTTATTAAACAACGACTTGACATTGGTGGAATGACATGACTACTAGTACTATTGAACCACAAGTTAACTGGAAGCCTGAAATGATGGTGGAGGTTATGCTTAACGAACCAGATGATTTCCTTAAAGTACGTGAGACATTAACACGTATTGGAGTTGCCTCAAGGAAGGAGAAAAAGTTATATCAATCTTGCCACATTCTTCATAAGCAAGGTCGCTATTACATTACTCACTTCAAAGAATTATTCGCATTAGATGGAAAACACGCTAACCTTACTGTTAACGACGTTCAGCGTCGGAATCGTATCGCTCGCTTGCTTTCTGATTGGGGTCTCATATCTGTAGTCAATGCTGAGAGCATATCTGATGTCGCTCCATTGAACCAAATTAAGGTGTTGGCATACAAAGATAAGGGTGAATGGATCCTGGAACAAAAATATAACATCGGTTCTAAGAAAAAAGTGGAAACTACTGAGTAAATAGAGTATAATCTAATTTAGTAGTATAACCATTATGTCATTACTTTATAATGGTATCAAAGAACGTCTATTTTATACATTAGGTAAACGTCCAGATATCGCAACATCACATGATTTTTACATGGCACTTAGTTATGCTGTGAGGGATCAGATGATGACGCATTGGTTAGATGCCAAACCAAAGTCAAAGAAAGAAGTAGCATATCTATCAGCAGAGTTTTTAATTGGTCCTCAACTTAATAGGAATCTTATTAACTTAGGGATTCGTGATGAGGCAGAAGAAGCATTAAAAGAATACGATCAAGATATAGAGAAGATCCTTGCACAAGCAGAGGAACCTGGACTTGGTAACGGTGGTCTAGGTCGTCTTGCTGCATGTTATATGGAGTCTCTAGCGACTTTACAAGTACCTGCTACTGGTTATGGTATCAGATATAAGTATGGTATCTTCAAGCAGATTATAAGAGATAATCAACAAATTGAGATAACTGATAATTGGTTACATGGAGATTGGCCTTGGGAGTTATGTCAACCTGATGAATCTGTTTATGTAGGATTTGGTGGTAAGGTAGAGAATTATATTTCAGATCATAATCATTATAGAGTACGTTGGGTTCCTGATGAACAAGTAGTTGCAGTACCATATGATGTATTGCAGTTGGGATATAAAGTTGATAGTTGTAATAGACTGAGACTATGGAGAGCAGATGCTACTGAGACATTTGACTTCTATGCATTTAATATTGGGGATTATCTTGGTTCAGTAGAACAGAGTGTATCTTCAGAAACTATCTCTAAGGTTTTGTATCCTAATGATGGTACAGATGCTGGTAAGCAACTAAGACTGAAGCAACAGTTCTTCTTTGTTAGTGCATCTCTACAAGATATGTTTAACAGTCTTGAGAGAAGAGGTATTCCTATTGAACAGTTCCCTGAATATTGGCAGGTTCAATTAAATGATACTCATCCATCTATTGCTGTAGCAGAGTTGATGAGATTATTTGTAGATGTACATCATATGGAGTGGGAACATGCATGGGAGTTAACTACTCAATCTGTTGCCTACACTAACCATACTCTTCTACCAGAGGCATTGGAGAAGTGGGATCTTAAATTGTTTAAGACACTTCTACCAAGACATATGGAGATTATCTATGAGATTAATCGTAGATTCTTACAGGTGGTAAGACTTCATTATCCTGGTAATGAATCCATACAAGAGAAGTTATCTATTATTGATGAATCTCATAATAAGTATGTTCGTATGGCACATCTTGCTACTGTAGGATCTCATCATGTAAATGGTGTTGCTGCTTTACACTCTGAGTTGGTTAAGACACAATTGATGCCAGAGTTCTCTGAGTTATGGCCTCATAAGTTTACTAACGTAACTAATGGTGTTACACCTCGTCGTTGGATAGCATCTTGTAATCCATCACTTACTGAAGTTTTGAATGAATATTGTGGTTCTGATTGGATCACTAATATGGAACAACTTAAAAAGTTGGAAACTAATATTGACTATGATCTATTGGAGAAGTTGGGAACAGCAAAACTAATAGGTAAACATAGACTTGCTGATTACGTCTTTAAGAATCTTGGTATATCTATTGATCCTAATAGCATGTTCGATGTGCATGTTAAGAGGATACATGAATATAAGAGACAGCATTTACTTATTCTTCAAATCATCTCTCAGTATTTAAAAATTAAAAAAGGAAACGACTTTGTTCCTCGCACAGTAATATTTGGTGGTAAAGCAGCACCAGGATATTATATGGCAAAACATATTATCTATTTTATTAATTGTGTTGCAGAAGTAGTTAATACTGATCCTGATATGGAGGGTAAGTTGAAGGTTATCTTCTTACCAAACTATAGTGTCAAGTTAGGGGAACTTGTATATCCTGCTGCTGATCTATCAGAACAGATATCTACTGCTGGTAAGGAAGCATCTGGTACTGGTAACATGAAGTTCCAAATGAATGGTGCTCTTACTATAGGTACACTGGATGGTGCTAACGTAGAGATACGTGATCTTGTAGGTGAGGAGAACTTCTTCTTATTTGGTAAGACTGAATCTGAGATTGCAGACTTATGGAAAAACAATTATGATCCTAAGCATTATATGAGTCCAGATCTTTGGGAAGTAATTAATCTTGTTAAAGGTGGACATTTTAGTGGAGGAGATAAAAATGTCTTTAATCCATTAATGGATAATATTTTGAATCATGATCCATTCTGCGTATGTGCAGACTTTGATGATTATTTGGATGCTCATGAACGTGTAAGTGCAGCATGGAAGGATCGTGATAAGTGGAATCATAGTTCAGTTGTAAATATTGCACGGTCAGGATTCTTCTCTTCTGATAGATCTATTAGAGATTACTGCGACAAGATATGGGGGATATCTTGAGTATTCGCATACCACCATTAAATCCACCACAAGGATCAACATGTCCCTTTGTCTATGCATCTAATGTTTTTACTGAAGAACAATTAGATAGTATAGAAGATATGGTTGATATGAATAGTGGTACACAATTTAACGATGAGGTTAAAAAATCATGGGTTACTTTGATTGGATATGATGAAAATAGTCATTGGTTATTTTCTCAATTATCTAAAGTTGTTCATCAATTAAATTCTGAATACTATAGATTCAATTTAAGTCAACTTGATGATAACATTCAATATGCTTGCTATAGTACTGGTTCAGAATATAATTGGCACACTGATTATACCAACTGTCCTACTCCTGCTAGAAAATTTACAGTAGTTGTTCAGTTGAGTGAACCTACAGATTATGAAGGTGGTCAGTTTGAATTGTTCCCAAATGTGGAAGTTCCTAAAGAACGTGGTCTCGTTCATATCTTCCCACCGTACCTTTATCATAGGGTAAAAACCGTACAAAAAGGTAGTAGAAAAGTTTTAGTTACTTGGGTTTGGGGTCCACCGTTCGCTTAACCGAATAAAAAATTCTGGTTATCCGATTGTATCTTTTGAGTGATTGTGATTAAATAATATTGTACGCCGAAAGGGTACATAAACACACTCGCTTTTAAAGGAGAACCATGACTAACTTAACACGTTTTCATACGGCAGACATGCCACAACTGTTCGATAGAATAATGAAGAACAGTATAGGGATGGACGATTATTTTGATCGGTTCATGAATGAGACCACATCAAACTATCCCCCATATAATTTAATACAAGTAAATAATGTCGAATCGAAACTCGAAGTCGCCCTTGCGGGGTTCAAGAAAGATGAGCTCAAAGTCTATACGGAGTTTGGAAAACTATATGTGGAAGGCAAGAAGGAAGACACAGAAACAGTTGAAACTTTTGTCCATCAAGGATTGGCCAAGCGGTCTTTCACTAGGGTCTGGACGATCACAGATGATACCGAGATACGAGACGTACAATTCAGAGACGGATTACTGGTCGTAGAACTAGGTAAAGTTGTACCAGAGCATCATGCTCGGAAGGAATATCTATAAATAAAACTGAATATCTTCGCCGCAATGGGGTGTACTGGCAAAATCCAGTTGACACCCCTTTTTATTGGCAGTATAATAGCAACATGAGATAAACCATTATGGCAAATAAACTAGCAGTAATAAAAACTGGTGAACAGATTATTACCAAGGTAGAAGAGATGATACTGGAAGATAAGGTTGTTGGATACTTCTTTATCAAACCATGTGTTGTCAATACATCAGAACCTATCGTTAATAAAGAAAGTGGTGGTGCTTCTTTTGATATTAAATTAGCACCTTGGATTCCTTTAGGTAAAGGAACTAGGTTCCCAGTACCTTTAGATTGGATTGTTACATTTATAGATCCAGTTGATGAACTATCATCAATGTATATGAATGATGTTCTAAAGGAAAAAGAAGAAACACAAGAAAAAACAATTGTAATCCCTGAAGAGGATAGTTAAATGGCAGATGAACTTAAACCACAATTAATTGTATTCCATACTGGAGGTACAGTAGTTGCTGAAATTGAAGAAGTTGGAGCAGACATAGGAGAACCTGATTGTAAATTAATCAATCCTTATAATATTGTTCCTCAACAGAATGGTAATGCTACCTTACAACCTTGGATGGGTGAACTAACAAATCAGAAAGAATTTATGATTAGTTCTGATAAAATCTTGACTATATGCGAACCTCTTGGTAAAATAAAAGACACATATGAAAGTCTGAACTCGTAATGAGGTTCTATACGAACGTTCAAATGGTTGGGGATAACTTCCTTGTTCGTGGTTATGAAGATGGTAAACACTTCGCAACCCGTGAGAAGTTCTACCCAACCCTTTTTGTTGAATCACCTAAGAAGAAAACTCATTATAGAACTTTGGATGGTACTCAGGTAGCACCTGTTAAACCTGGAACTGTTCGTGAGACTAGAGAGTTTATAAAGAAGTACGAACCTGTACCAGGTTTTGATGTGTATGGTAATGAGAGATTTATTTACCAGTACATATCTGAGAAGTATCCTGCTGATGAACTGAAGTTTGATATTAATAAAATTAAATTAGTAACCATTGATATTGAGGTTAAATCTGAGCAAGGATTCCCTGATGTAGAATCTGCTGCTGAGGAGATACTTCTTATATCAATTCAGGACTATGCTACCAAAGAGATTATTACTTGGGGTAATGGTCCATTTAAGGCACATCAAGATAATCTATATTACAAGCAATTTAATAATGAGTATGATCTTCTAAATGACTTTATTAATTGGTGGATGATAGAAGAGAATACACCAGAAGTTATTACTGGATGGAATAGTAAACTGTATGATATACCATATATTGTTCGTAGGATAGATCGTATTTTAGGTGAAAAACTTAAGAAGAGATTATCACCTTGGGGATTGGTAACTGAAGATGAGGTCTTCATTGCTGGTAGAAAGCAGATTGCTTATGATATTGGTGGTGTATCACAGTTAGACTACTTAGACTTATATAAGAAGTTTACTTACAAGGCACAGGAATCCTATCGTTTGGATTATATTGCTAGTGTAGAACTCGGACAGAAGAAATTAGATCACTCTGAGTTTGATACATTTAAAGATTTTTATACACAAGGGTGGAAAAAATTCGTAGAGTATAATATAATTGACGTGGAACTTGTTGACCGTATGGAAAGCAAGATGAAGTTGATTGAACTCGCTCTCACTATGGCATATGAAGCCAAGGTGAATTACGAAGATGTATTTTATCAAGTTCGTATGTGGGATACAATCATATATAATTACTTGAAGAAGAGAGGTATTGTCATACCTCCTAAAATTAAAACTGATAAGGACGCAAAATACGCAGGTGCTTATGTCAAGGAACCGAAACCAGGACGCTATGATTGGGTTGTCAATTTTGACCTCAATAGCTTGTATCCTCATCTTATTATGCAGTACAACATCTCCCCAGAGACCCTCAGGGAGACTAGACATCCCAGTTCGAGCGTTGAACGGATTCTGAATAAAGAATGTCAGTTTGATG
>Ga0208749_1000182_pt1 | contig 15811 bp, 14 predicted proteins | sample Knorr_S15_td_DCM_FD_185601 | JGI IMG/M metagenome (GOLD analysis project Ga0208749, IMG submission 185601) | Marine microbial communities from Southern Atlantic Ocean transect - Knorr_S15_td_DCM_ad_63m_LV_B (SPAdes) (version 2) | ecosystem: Environmental > Aquatic > Marine > Oceanic | place... | reverse complement strand
TATCATATTATTAAAGTAAATGATAAAAAAACATTAGAAGATGGAACAGAACAAGTCAATGCCTCTCATATTCTTTTATCTATATCTCCAGGAAAAGATACTGAAAGTGATTTGCGTGACGCAGCTAGTATCTTCTCTCTAGATGCAAAAGAAATTGGATTTTTTGAGCTAGCTGACTCTCTAGGCATGGATATTGGAGAAGCAAGTGGAGTACAAAAAGAATCAATCTTCATTCAAGATGTTGGAGTAGCACGAGATGCTGTAAGATTTGCATTCAATAGCAATCTAGGAGATATTTCTGATGTAGTAAGCAATGATAACTATGCGCTTATATTTTATCTAGACTCTATATCAGAAGAAGAAACTATGACTCTTGATTCTGTGAAAGAAGAATTGAAAGCAGAATATTTATCAGAAGCTAAAAAAGAGAATATTAAAAATATTGCGGAAGAAATTTCAAAAGAAATCAATACAAAATCACTATCAGATATATCAAAAAATAATCCTGACTTTGAATATGTGTCTGAAGATAGTGGAAATCTAGTAGGAAGTTTTGAATCAATTGGAAAAAGCAACTATTTAACCGGTGTATTGCTTGGTGCTAATAAAGATGATATTTTTGGTCCAATTCCAACAATTAGAGGTCAAGCATTTATTAAAGTGCTAGAAATTGGTGAAATCAATGAGGCTGATTTTAAAGAAAAGAAAGATTCATTGAAATTTAGTTTACTTATTCAAAGACAAAATTCGATTTGGGGACATTGGTTGCAAGCGCTTCGCGATGAATCTGATATTGAAGATTATCGTTTTGACTTTTATTAAAGCTCCCTAAAAACACCTAACTTGTCATATCTAGCTACCCTAGAGTCTAAATAAGTAGCCATATATGATAAATCAAAAGATTCGATCTCATTAATAATTGCATCCTTAACAATTAGAAGTGTCTCTTCGAAATGACGATGTGCTGCCCCTGTTGGTTCATAGATAATCATATTACAAATATCATGTTCAACCAAATCTTTAGGTCTAAGCTTTAAGGCTTCAGCTGCTTCTGGGGCCTTTGTAGAATCTTTCCATAGAATCGAAGCGCAACCTTCTGGGCTAATTACTGAAAACCAAGTATGCTCTAACATTAACATTTTATCGCATAAACCGATTCCTAAAGCTCCACCGCTAGCTCCCTCTCCAATAACTACTGATATAATTAGGGTATCTATCGAAACCATTTCTTTCAAGTTGTTGGCAATAGCATAGCCTTGACCTCTCTCCTCTGCTGCAATCCCTGGATCAGCTCCTGGAGTGTCAATTAATGTTATAATTGGTAGATTAAATTTTTCTGCTATCTTCATGACGCGCAATGCTTTTCGATAACCTTCTGGCTTCATCATTCCAAAGTTTCTATATAAATTTTCTTTTGTATTTCTACCTTTCTGTTGACCTATAATGGCAACGCGATGCTTACCAATTGTTCCTATTCCGGCCACTACAGCGTGATCATCAGCAAAAGCCTTGTCTCCATGGAGCTCAATAAAATCATCGCACCAGGCATTAATATAATCTAAAGTATAGGGTCTGTTAGGATGTCTAGCCAGCTGGACTGTCTCCCAAGCACTTAGCTCTGAAAAAATTTCTTTTTCTTTCTCATCTCGCTCACGCTTTAATTCATTTAGTTTATCAGATTCTGAATCAATAGATATTAAATGCTCAATATCCTGATCTAAATCTTTTAAAGATTTCTCAAAAGTTAAATAATGTTTTTTCATTTATTTTTTTAGTTTAAACAATCTCCAAAATCCAAATAGCCACACTTTAAATACTGCTTCAATCATTACATTTTTACTCATTTTAGATTCGCCTACAGTGCGATCTGTAAATACTATTGGATGCTCAACTAACTTGCAAGCTTTTTGATGAGCACGAAATGATGTTTCAATTTGAAAACAATATCCTTGTGACGAGCTCTCATTGAAGTTAATTAAGCGTAACGTTTCAGACCTCCATCCCTTGAAGCCTGCAGTTAAATCTTTCACAGGAACTCCTGTAATCAGCCTTGCATAAATATTAGCAAAATAGCTGATATAAAGTCTGCTAATTGGCCAATTTATAACTCGTAATCCACCATCATATCGACTTCCTATAACCAAATCATAGTTATCTAAAAGCTCAAACATGGCTGGAACCTCGATTGGGTCGTGAGATAAGTCAGCGTCCATTTGAATAATCTTATCATATTTATTGTTTAGTGCCCAATTAAAGCCATGGATATATGCAGAACCTAATCCATTCTTCTCAGTTCTTTCTTCTATAAAAATATTATCTCTATTGTGCTGCTTCACAATTTCTGCAGTATTGTCTGGAGAATTGTCATCTACAATTAAAATATCAAGATCAATATTTAGATTTAAAAGAATATCAATAATGTTAATAATATTCTTTGATTCATTATAGGTAGGAAGTATGACTAATTTTTTCATTATTTTATCGTTAATGTTTTAGAAAATAATTCCATTTGCTTCATATAAAATGCTTTTTTTCCACCTGGATTAAAAATGAGATAAGTGACATAAAATGTTCTATCAGACTCATAGTCATAGAACAAGTATCCTACAAACGGACCTCCTTTTGCTTCATCAATAGATTCCCATAATCCGGACAATCTATAGGCTGCATCTTCTCTGTAATCTACAAAGTCAATTGATAGAAATTCTTTATTATATTGCTGTGATTTAAAATATTTCTGGGGAAAAGTATTCGCTAAATCAAGTGCTTCTTCTTCTGAAAAATAATTTCCATTTCTCCATTGTACAGCAATCCATCTAAATGGCATTTCTTGACCAATCCATACAAAGTTTGAGTCAGGATTGTTTCTTATCATCTCCCAACCCCATGGCAAATTTATTGTCCATTTATAGTCTGATAATAATTGTTCTTCTAAATCTTCTTGTCTTTTAGAGGTTAAGAAATATTGTGACTGTTTTTTGTCAAAATTCTGGTCAAACTCATCCTTGATTGTACTTCCATTTCTTATTAAATATTCTTTAATATCACCGGTTTTTTCACCGCTCATTATCATAAATAATTGGTTTTTAGCAAATTGGTCTCTAGATAAGATAATTGGATTATTTTCTAAGGTACTCTCAAATGCTTTCTTTCCTAATAATTCTCTAACCAGCTTAGTAGCAGGATTAAGTTCATAATCTCCAATAGAAGCAATAATAAGGTTTGTTTGCGTTTTTAGAGCATCATAGCTATCAGGATCTGCAAACTTCACATTATAGAATGGTTCTGGCTCAGGTGTTAGCAATGTGTCATTAAACACAATAGAAAGTAAGCTTCTTATATCATCTCTGTCCTCTTTTGCAGCAAGGACAACGAGGTCATCATTTGCACCTATTGCATCCCTTTTTATATCACAACTAACAATTGCTATACAAAAAATGAAGAGGGTTAAATAACTAACTATTTTTTTCTTTTTTATTCGATGATTCATATAAAAATACCATTACTAAGGTTAATAATAGAAAAATAATCATTGGTTCCCATGTTAAAAAGGGATACCTAACAAATCTTTCACTTGCTGTTGCTGGTGGCTCTGATGGCACATTTTCAGTACTTATATTAGCTGCATATTGGATAGATGTAAATCCATGTGGATTATGATAGCTGAAAAATAATTCTTTCATTTTAGATTCTGAATAATCGTTCTCTATTCCCTGCATAAATGTAAGACCATTTTGATCACGAACTTTATCTAAAACTATATTGTCTGCATCGGCAATAAAATCTTTTGCTGCAAACGGAACTTGAAAACTTATAATTAATGCATCTACATTTGCAGCAGACTTAAATGGATATAAAAAATCTCTAGGCCCTGGACTGCTTACAAACTTATCTAGAAACAAATAAATAGTATGATTTCCATCTTGCTTGATTGTGGTAAGAATATTGTTTTCTATCTCTAAAATTTTTTCAAATTCAGATTGTTTGTTTGATATTGTATACAATACAGAATCAATTCCGCTAGGTATTTCAAATTCATATTGCGACATCGAATCTGAATCAAACTTATATTCTATTGCTACTCCAGGATATGAAAATTCTGGATATACTGTCACAGCTAAAGTGTCAATTGTAGATTGTCCAAAAATTTTTCCTAAAAATAGGATAGAGAACATTATTTTTTTCATATGCTAAGTTAATTGAAAAATAACAAATATATCATAAAATGAATGAGTAATAGCTGTAATACCAAAACCTCTATTAATGTATAGTATTCCTAGTAATATTCCAGCAATAAATCTAATTGTAAACGCTTCTTGGCTGAATGATTCTGCTCCCATAAAATGAAACAAAGAAAAAAGAATAGATGATAGCAATAATGCAAAAAATTGAGCAGAAAAATGAGTCATTGATTTAAAAATAAAAACAATTAATTGATAGAAAATAAAGATTGAAAATACCCTGAATATTAGCTCTTCATAGATTCCAGCTCCGAGAGATAAGATAATATTGAATTGTATATTTTCAACGGAGACATCCATAAGATATAAACTGACATTGCCAAGAAATAGAAATAATAAGAAAGCATAAAGTAAAGATTCTAATAATATTATTAATATATATGACTTATATATTTCAAAAGAATCATAATTTTTTTTCTGTAAATAGGCGATGATAAAAAATGCTAGCAAAAATATACTTGATGAAATATAAAATATATCAAACCCTAACGTTGAAATCATATCCTCTATTAAAACATCAGCTCCATTTTTAACATAACTAAATTCTGTTCCGCGCATCAAAAAAATGCCTAACTCATACAATAAGAACATTGGTAACGTGACAATAAAACTATAAAAAGGAGACTTAGATTTTTGAAGATAATCAGTGATCATCTCAAATCTTCAGAACAGCTAACAATGCTTCTTGTGGAACTTCAACTCTACCAATCATTCTCATTCTTTTCTTACCCTTCTTTTGCTTCTGCAATAACTTATTTTTTCGAGTAACATCTCCGCCATACAACTTTTCGGTTACATTTTTTCGAAATGGAGCAATATTGGTACGTGCAATGACTCTACTACCGATGGAAGCTTGGATTGGGATTTGAATCTGATGTCTGGGAATTAACTCTTTAAGCTTTTGACAAAGAGCTAGCCCTCTATGATATGAATCTTTCTTTGAACAAATCATAGATAAAGCATCTACGGGCTCTTTATTAATAAGAATATCTAATTTATCGAGCTTGCTTTCTTCATACTCTTTAAAAGTATAATCAAATGATGCATATCCTTTTGATCCAGACTTAATACTGTCATAGAAATCAAACAATATTTCGCCAAGAGGTAAGTCATAGATTAACTGAACCTTAGAACTTGAAAGATATGAAGTTGATTTGTATTTACCTCTCTTCTCTTGACAAATCTTCATAACATTACCAATGTAGTCTACTGGAGTCAAGATTTCTGCAGTAACAATGGGCTCCATTATACTATCTAACACCTTAGGTTCTGGTAGTAAAGCAGGTCTTTGCACCTCAATTTGACTACCATCTTTAAGATTCGCCAAATACTTTACATTAGGACTTGTGGTTACAATTGAAAGATCAAATTCTCTCTCTAATCTTTCTTGTATTATTTCCATATGCAATAAACCTAAAAATCCACATCGATATCCGAAACCAAGCGCATCACTGACTTCAGGCTCAAAAGATAAAGAGGCGTCGTTCAGTTTTAGCTTTTCAAGCGCAGTACGTAAATCATCATATTCGCCAGCATCAGCTGGGAATAAACCGGAGAATACCATGGGTTTAATTTTTTGAAATCCAGGAAGCGCATCTTTACATGGTTTATTAACATTTGTAACGGTGTCTCCAGGTAGAACATGTTCAATATCTCGAATATTTGCAACAATATAACCAACTTCTCCAGATTTAAGAGAGTCAGATTTCTTTCTATCAATAACAAAGTGTCCTACTTCATCAACATCATAGTAAGTATTATGAGAGAAAAATTTAATTTTACTACCGCGACTAATGGAGCCTTCATAAACACGAATATAAGCTACTACGCCACGATATCTATCATATATTGAGTCAAAAATTAATGCTTTGAAGGCATCATTTTTTGGTGCTTCTGGTGGAGGAATCTTATCAATTATAGCATCTAAAATACCTTGTATTCCTTCTCCGCTTTTAGCGCTAGCAAGCAATATATCTTGTTCATCACATCCAGTAAGCTCAATAATTTGATTTGTTACATTCTCAATATCTGCATTTGGCAAGTCTACTTTATTGATAACTGGTATTATTTTTAAATCACTTTCTAATGCTAATAAGTAGTTGGTAACAGTTTGAGCTTCAATGCCTTGTGCGGCATCTACAATCAATAACGCTCCTTCGCTAGCAGCAAGAGTTCTTGAAACCTCATAAGTAAAGTCAACATGTCCTGGAGTATCAATAAGATTTAATATGTAGTCCTTATAATTAATACGGATAGAATGACTTTTAATTGTAATGCCTCTTTCACGCTCCAAATCCATATTATCCAGAACTTGATCTTGCATATTTTTCTTCGATATAGTGCCAGTGTCCTCAAGCAATCTATCTGCTAAAGTCGATTTCCCATGATCGATATGAGCAATGATACAAAAGTTGCGAATTAAATTAATATCACTCATTAAAATGGTTCACAATTGGCATTCTTCTTCCCATTCCGAAAGCTTTTTTACTTATACGTAACACCGGAGCAGCCTGTCTTCTTTTATGTTCATTACGATTAATTCTTCCAGAAATATCGTCTAGATTGTTATCATCGACTTCATGAGAAATATCTTCTCCTAAAATTATTTTGTCAACAATAGGGCTAATCAAATCATAATCAAATGGATCTACTTGATCTGGAGATAACTCTGCAGATGGCGGTTTAGTTATAGAGTTATCAGGAATAATATTATTGCTTACTTTATTCTTCCATTTTGCAAGATTATATACTTCTGTTTTCGATAAATCTCCAATTGCAGATAATCCACCGCTCATGTCTCCATAAAGAGTGCAATATCCTAAAGCAAGTTCTGTTTTATTCCCTGTAGACAATACCAAACAACCAAATTTATTGGAAAATGCCATTAATATATTTCCTCTAATTCTTGATTGAATATTCTCTTCAGTAACATCACTCTCCGTCCCTTTAAACTTTTCATCTAGAGTATCTAAATATTTTTCAAATAAACCATCAATATCAACTGTATCAAAATTGGCATTGAGGTTGCTTGCTAATTTTTTTGCATCAGATTTACTATGATCGCTAGAAAATCGAGATGGCATGGACACTAAATAAACATTATCTGATCCAAGAGCATCAACTGCAAGACATGCTACTAAAGCGGAATCTATCCCACCGCTTAAGCCTATAACTGCTTTTTGATGGCCTGTTTTGGAAAAATAATCGCTAATTCCTAGCGTTAAAGCATTGTATATGTTCTCTTCGACATTTGCATCAATGACATCCTTGTGTGATACGCTATTTAAGGTTGAAATAAGCACATCTTCTTGAAAGCTAGCTGCCTTACTTAACATTTTCATTCCAGGGCCAAACACCATAGAATTTCCATCAAATATGAGCTCATCTTGTCCTCCCACAAGATTGCAATATACAAAATGTGAATTTGTATCTTTAAACTTGTCTATTATTAATTTCTTTCTATCATTTTCACGATACTTTCTATAAGGAGAAGCAGATATATTTATAATAATATCTGGATTAAGATTGACAATTTCTTCTGAAAGCTTCCTGTCATAATTATCTTCCCATAAATCTTCACATATCTGCAGTACGCAACTATAATCTGATCCATGAATAGTAACTTTAAAATCACCGATATCAGAACCACTTTCAAAATAACGTCTCTCATCAAAAACATCATAATTTGGTAAAAGAATTTTATGATAAATTTTTACTATCTTACCATTTTCACATACTGCAGCTGCATTGAATAATTTTCCATCTTTTTTATCTACAAATCCTAGAACGCATGGAGAAGAAACTTTCTTAGAAAAATTATTTAATACTTCTAGATTTTTTTCAACAAAAGAGTTAGAAAAAAGTAAATCTTGCGGCGGATAACCAGTGGTAATCATTTCGGGAAAAACTATTAGATCGGCTCCTCTATCAATAGCTTTATTATAGCTATCTATTAATTTTTTATAATTATAATCAAAGTTTCCTAAAATAGGATTAATCTGACATGTAGCGATTTTTATTGTTTTAGACAATTTTTTACTTCCGTTATTAGTCCATCAACAGAATTAGTATTTATAGATTTTGGTATATCCCAACTGTTATATGCAATTAGCGGTTTATCTTGCGCTAAAGTAAATGCTATTTCACTTAAAGTTCCATAAGCTCCAGAAATTGCAACTCCAACATCACAATTGTAGCTGATTAAAGCATTTCTTGTAATATCAAGACCTGTTGAAATTGGAATAGATAGAAAATCATTTCCAGATTTAAAATCTTTGTCTTTAAGAATACCAATGCATACACCATTGTTCATTGAAACGCCCTTTGCGATAGCTTCCATCACTCCTTCACCTCCACCACAAAATACCAACCAATTTTCATCTGCCATTCTTTTTCCAATTTCTACCGTATCGTTGTAGATCGATTCAGTGATATCTCTTCCACCAAAAACTGCAATTCTTCCTTTAAAATTCATTATGGCTCCAACCTGCCCATAGTTCTAGGAAAAGGTATAGTTTGTCTAATATGGTCAATACCGCAAACCCAAGATACCAATCTCTCTAATCCGAGACCAAAACCTGAATGAGGAACTGAACCATACTTCCTTAGATCAAGATACCATTTGAAAGCATCTATTGGAAGACCGTGTTCTTCAATACGTTTTACAAGAACATCATAGTTATCCTCTCTTTGTGCACCTCCAACAATCTCTCCATAACCTTCTGGAGCTATAACATCAACTCCTAAGGCAAGCTTGTCAGATTTATCTCTTTTCATGTAAAATGCTTTTGTTTCATGAGGCCATGAATGAACCATCACTGGTTTATCAAATTGTGCGGCTAACATTTCTTCGTCTGGCGCTCCAAAATCGCTGCCATATTCAAATTTATGTCCTTTTTTAGTTAAAATTTCGACAGCTTCATCATATGATATACGAGGAAATGGAGCTGAGATATTTTCTAGTTTTGAAACATCTCTTTCTAAAATTTTCAATTCATCAGGACAATTTTCTAGAGTGTCTTTAATAACATAAGCCATAAACTCTTCAATAATGTCCATATTCTGATTTATATCGCAGTATGCCATTTCAGGTTCTACCATCCAAAATTCTGTTAAGTGCTTTCTAGTCTTTGATTTTTCTGCTCTAAAAGCTGGTCCAAAACAATATGTTTTACCAAAAGCCATTGCTCCGGCCTCTTGATAAAGCTGCCCACTTTGAGATAAATATGCAGAGCGGTTAAAATAATCAGTTTCAAATAGTGTCGTAGTGCCTTCAACCGCATTTGCTGTGAAAATAGGCGAGTCAATCAATACAAAATCTCTGTCATCAAAAAAATTTCTTATTGATCTAATTATTCGCTGTCTAATTTTCATTATTGCAAATTGCTTTTTAGATCTTAACCATAAGTGTCTATTGTCCATTAAAAAGCTAACTCCATGCTCTTTTAAAGATATAGGATATTCGTCTGCTACATGAACTACATCTATATCGGTAACAAGTATTTCAACTCCACTATCAGATCTAGTATCTGCTTGAACCTTTCCTTTAATTTTTAATGAAGACTCTTGAGTTAATGTGTTTTCTAGTTTGAAAACTTTTTCTGATACATCATTTTTTGTTACTACACATTGGACATATCCTGTGCCATCTCTGACAATTACAAACCAAATTTTTCCGATAGATCTTATGTTATATACCCACCCATTAAGTTGGACTTCTTTTCCAATAAAATCTTTTAAATTTTTAATATTTATTACGCTCATAACCTTACCATGTTGAAAGAACTGTGTTCACAATATCAACTGCAATTTTATTAATTGCAACATTAATCGCCAATTCTCTTGAATCTCCAAATTCGTCGCTATCATCTCCATCAATAAGGCCATCGTCGTCGTTATCTAATCCGTCCGAAGAAGGATCATTATCAATACTGTACGTTCCAAATGCAGAGAATGTTTTTTCAAATAATGAACTATCATCGCTATTATCGATCCAGGAAGCCTTTACTGATAATGAAAACCTATATTCGCTTACTTTTTCATTACTATTAAATGCATATGGACCGTCTGATACAGAAGTAATTGATCCATTAATAATGCTATCACCATTAGTGTCATTTGTTATTTTTAAGATATTTTGACTACTTATTTCTTGAACAATGCCTGATGTTAATTTTTCTGATAATTCAAACTCTACAGTCTCATTTTTAAATAATGGAATGGCAACATTCTTAATATTTACAGGAATTGATCCTGACATAGAATAATAAGCACATCCAAAAAAGAAAAAGGCTATACTTAAACTAGCTATCTTTGTTAATCTTTTTTTCAATTCCATAATCATTTATCTTTCTGTAAAGAGTTCTTTCGCTCATATCTAGTGATTTCGCAGCAGCTCTTCTATTATTATTAAAATGCTCTAATGTACGAATAATCATTTCTTTCTCTAAATCCCTAGTATTAAATGCGCCAATAGCTTCTCCTTTTATTAAATGATCGCTATCAGGGCTATTTATTTCATTATCTTGAATACGATTTTCAAAATTTGCATTTATATTCCTAGAAGAATTTAATGCTGAAAAATCAGATTCTTTTAGCAATAATTTCATTTCTTCAATATCCTGCCTTAAAAATAATAATTGCCTTAAAATTAATTCTCTCTCTGCTTGATCAGGGTCTCGATTAACTAATACAGGCAATGCAGGATTGTCAGAAAAATCAGCTATATTCTCATTTTCTAATTGTTTCTCAATGATCTCACCTGTAATTCTTTCACCTTTCTGAAGAATTAACACGCTTTCAACAAAATTCCTCAACTCTCTAATATTTCCTGGCCAATCACATTTCTGCATAACTTTTATTGCCTCAGGAGTGAATCCCTTATACTTAATATTATTTGTTCTACTAAACTGTAGCGCAAAACGATCAACTAACAATCGTATGTCACTTTTTCTCTCTCTTAGTGGAGGCAAATTGATTGTAACAGTTTTAAGTCTATAATAAAGATCCTGTCTAAACTTCCCTTCCTTTACAAGTTTTGCCAAATCTTTATTGGTAGCAGCTATAACTCTGGCGTCTGTTTTCTTAGCTACAGAATCACCTACTCGCATATACTCTCCTTCTTCTAGCACTCTCAGCACTTTGACTTGAGTCTCTAAAGGCATATCACCAATTTCATCAAGAAATATTGTCCCTTTATCTGCGGTCTCAAAATAACCTTTTCTAGACTCGCTAGCATCTGTATAAGCACCTTTTTTGTGTCCAAAGAGCTCACTTTCAATAATTCCTTCTGGAATAGCGCCACAGTTAACAATAACCAATTTCTTAGATGACCTTGGACTTCCTAGATGTATAGCCTTAGTTATCAACTCTTTTCCAGTGCCAGATTCTCCATTGATTAGAACAGATATATCTACATCTGCCACTTGAGCAACCATATCTAATACATGATTAATAGCATCGCTTTCACCTATAATGCCTGATTTTTGTTTAATTAATTCAATATTCATAATTAACCTCTTAATTACTTATTCTAATTTCTTTATCTAATTTTTTTATTTCATCTCTCAAATTTGCTGCTTTTTCAAACTCCAAATTATCAGCAGCTTCGAGCATTTCTTGCCTAAGCATCTCTAAGGCAACTTTTTTATCTTCATTTAAAAATCTATCTGTTTTTATATCTCTTTTAATTTGAATTTCATTTTCTCGGAATGACTCTGCAACGCTTGTAGTGTCCATTATGTCATCAATAGATTTTTTAATTGATTGTGGAACAATATTATTTTTCTTATTAAAAGCAATCTGTATAGCTCTCCTTCTATCTGTCTCATCCAGTAAATATTGGATTGAATCAGTTATTCTATCTGCATATAAAATCACCTTCCCATCTATATGCCTAGCTGCTCTTCCAGAAGTCTGAACAAGAGAGCTTTTTGATCGCAAAAAACCTTCCTTATCAGCATCTAGAATTGCAACGAGAGATACTTCAGGTAAATCTAAGCCTTCTCTTAGCAAATTAATTCCAACAAGAACATCAAAATCTCCCAGACGCAAATCTCTTAATATCTTTACTCTTTCAATCGTTTTTACTTCGGAATGAAGATACCTGACTCTTATCCCCATTGTACTAAGGTGCTCAGATAAATCTTCTGCCATTTTCTTTGTAAGAGTAGTTACTAAACACCTCTCTTTTTTTACAGAACGAGTCTTTATTTCATTAATAAGGTCTTCAATTTGACCAACAGATGGCTTTACTATCACCTCAGGATCAACCAATCCTGTTGGACGATTAATAAGCTCTGTTACTGCACCTAAAGATAGCTCTAATTCTTTATCCGCTGGAGTTGCAGAGGCATATATGACTTGCTTCTGAATTGCATCGAATTCTTCAGATTTTAATGGTCTGTTATCATATGCAGCTGGCAATCTAAATCCATGATCAATTAAATTTTCTTTTCTTTTTCTATCTCCATTGTACATTCCTTTAATCTGTGGAAGTGTCACATGAGATTCATCGATAACCGTTAAAAATTCATCAGGAAAAAAATCTATTAATGTTGAAGGTCGTTCTCCCTCCTTTCTTCCATCAAAATAACGAGAGTAATTCTCAATACCAGAGCAATATCCAATCTCATCAATCATTTCTATATCAAAATTAGTGCGCTGTCTTATGCGTTGCTCTTCTAAGAACTTATCATTTTCATTAAAGAATTTTACTCTATGATTCAAATCTTTTCTTATTTCTTTTATGACTTTTTTATTTTTTGACTTATCAGAAACGAAATGTCGAGCAGGAAAAAGGCTAGACTCTTCGACTTCAGCGATTTCTTCTCCAGTCAATGGATTAAAAGTAACAATAGATTCTATAGTATCTGAAAAAATATCTACTCGAATTGCTTTGTCTTCATATGCAGGAAAGATTTCAAATATATCCCCCATAATACGAAAATTACACCTTTCTAATACTTGATCATTTCTCTTATAATAAATATCAATCAATGCTTCTATAAGATCTCGTCTGTTTATGGAATCGCCTTTCTTTAAATGCACAACTTGATTGTTCCATTCTTCTGGAGATCCCAATCCATAAATACAAGATACCGAACTTACTACAATGACATCATTTCTTTGCAATAGTGAACTAGTGGTTTTTAATCTCAAACGATCAATTTCTTCGTTCATTGAAAAATCTTTTTCAATAAAAGTATCTGTAATGGGCATATAAGACTCAGGTTGATAGTAGTCATAATAACTAATAAAATATTCAACTGCATTGTTAGGAAACAAACTTTTAAACTCTCCATAAAGCTGTGCTGCTAGCGTTTTATTGTGAGAAATAATCAATGTAGGCTTCTGTATTTTCTCTATAACTTTTGCTATAGTATATGTTTTACCAGATCCCGTAACACCCAATAATGTCTGATGATTCACATTATTATTTATTCCATCAACAAGCTCACTAATTGCTCTGGGCTGATCTCCTGAAGGCTTAAAATCTGAAGCTAATTTAAAGTCTGCCATATTGTCTAATAAATATAAAGTTTATTAACGTAAGAAACAATTTATAAAGTATGACAATAAGTTTTATTTTTTAGCGTCTAAGGCAAAGAAAAAACGTAAATAATCTAACAAACTTAGCAATAGTAAGATCGCAGATATATTAATTAAATAATCTGTTAAGTAGAAAAATTGAGTCAAATCTAAAGCGTAGATTGATAGAGCAAGACCAAGAAAACATACCCCAGTTTTTCCTACTATATTTGATCCATAAATTTTTTCTATTTTTGGTAAATAAATAAGAGAAAATATTAAAATAGTCATTTGTCTAACAAAATAAAAAATGCAAAACCAATCGGCTATATCGCCTCTTCTATTTAGTAGAATTATGAATGCAAATAAAGTTATCCCATCTGCAATCGGATCCAATGTTTTGCCAAGCTCCGAATGTTGATTCAATTTTCTTGCTGCAAATCCATCTAAAAAATCTGATAACAAAGAAATAAATAATATAGCATAAAAATAGTTCTTCATATCAAGATTGAATGTGATAATTAAAGGAGCAATTAATAAAAATCGTAAATATGTAATCAAATTTGGAATCAGAAAAAAATCTTCGTATTTAAAGAGTTTGCTCATCTCAATATCCTTGATAATAATCTGTCGGTAGAGCCTCTATTTTCTTCCATAACAAATCGTGAAGATTTGCTGGCAGATTCATATATAGTATCGTCGTTAAGCATGCTTAATACTTCCATTAAATTCTTACTAGAATTGATTGTAAAAGCTGATGATGAAGATAGTAATTGCTCTGCTTCAAAAAAGTTACCATTTGAATAATTTGGTCCAAAAATTATCGGATTAGACGCTACAGCTGGCTCCATAATATTATGAATACCATTTCTTGAAAATCCTCCGCCTACATATGATATATAAGCCTGCCAATACAGTTTATATAGGATCCCTACAGCATTGACAATGACTACTCTCTCTTTTAACTCTGACAGGTTTATACAGCTATCTATGACTATTGATGAAATATTATTTTTAGTTGCTTGTTTTTGATAATAATTAATTGATTTATCTGATAACTCATGAGGAATAAGAACGATTTTTGCATTATTATGATTTAACAAATCAAAAATTTTTGGAAAAAGTATTGAATCGTCTTGAGGCCACAGGCTAGCAAATAAAAATATTTTATTTTCTGATTTATAGTTCATATCAAACTTAATATCAATATTGGATTCCTTTTTAATAGCAATGTCAAAACGAGGGTTTCCCATTGCCTCAATTTTCTTACTTGGAATAATTAATTTGATATTCTCTAGATCTTTATTGTTAACAGTAAATATTTTATCAATCATACCATAGATAGAACGATAAATGCTCTTTGCTGGCATTTTAAGCTTCAAGCTCTTATCATGAACTCTTGCAGAAATAAGCATTGTTTCAATACCTAAATAACGTGCGACAATAAGTACGTTAGGCCAAACATCATATGAAGCAAAAATCATTTTTTTAGGCTTAATTACACTCAAGCATCGAAAAACTGAAAACAGGAAATCAAATGGAAGATATATCTTACAGTCAATTCTGTCACTATTAACATTTTCATAGCCAGACGGCGAAAAAAATGACACTAATATCCCTGCATTATTGTTAGATCTTTTTATATCATCAATTATAGACTCTATCTGTTGAAACTCGCCAAAAGATGATACGTGAAACCAATATATTTCAGAAAAAGAATTGGATTGCTTAAAACGTCTTAATCTGTTTAAAGACCTATATCTTCCTTGAATACCTAATCTAATTTTAGTGTTAAATGGAAAGAGAATGATAGCTAGCAGAAAAAAAATTGGATAAAGAAAAATATTATAAATAGTTAGCCAAATAAATTTCATGATAGTAGCGACTGGTTAACATGTTCAAATACTTTTTCACTGTCAATCTCTGACATACAATACTGCTCTTTGCGGTAGCATGGCCTACTTCCATTCTGTGAGCAAGGCCTGCACCATAAACTTTTATTTTCAATCATTTTAGATTTGGGCAAAACAGTTTTTGCGCCA